>OAOU01000052.1_pt1 | contig 24451 bp, 20 predicted proteins | sample 1470821 | NCBI WGS metagenome assembly OAOU01 (sample SAMEA3275579, study PRJEB22092) | marine metagenome | biome: ENVO:00000447 MARINE BIOME; feature: ENVO:00002042 SURFACE WATER; material: ENVO:00002010 SEAWATER | collected 2014-06-20T12:30:00+00 | depth 0 m
CTGCACGCTGCGAGTAGTACTCTGCTGCCCATGTGATAGGGACATCGCCTGGCTCAACGGCACGCAGACGTGTCAGTGGGGCCATCATAATGCGGTTTTTTAGCGTTTGTGTGCCCATTTTTACAGGCTCAAATAAAATATCGTGTGCCATAATCTGTCCTATTGGTTATTGTCGCTATTTATGATCTTTAGTTATAGCAACCATCATTCATACTGATTATTATCGAATGCTGTTTAGAAAAACTTATAATATCATTAGTAAAACTACGTTTAGCGCCTACATTTATAGGGGATAGATTTCATTATTCCAAGCAATATTTACAAACAGATACAACAATATTCACCTATACAAATCTTCGTATCTGTTTACTACGAAGACTGTTTACTAAGCCTTAAATACTGTTCGTCTGGGTCTTGTCTTTTGGCTTTAGCATTTTCTTAATTGACAGCTCTAATGACAAATATGTGCCGATCAATATCACAATCGAACCAATGATAGCTTGTATATTTAGCGCCTCGCCAAGCAATAGATACCCTAAAATAATGGCAAAAATTGGGATGACTAAAGTAATACTGGTGGCGCGCGTTGGCCCAATATTTTTGATCAACTGATTCATAAAAATAAGGGCAATGGCGGTTGAAAACACACCAATACAGATCACCGAAACCCATGCCTTTATGCTGATATCTTTACCATAAGGGAACTCATTAAAGGCTACAGGCAGCATAATGATACTACCGATAATGAGCGAGCCTGCGGTGATAGCGACTGGCGATACTTCGTACAGATAGTTCTTGGTAATGTTGGCCCCAAGCGCATAACCCACACAGGCTAGTAGCGCGTAACCCATTGGTAGTAGCCCTTCGACCAATCCTTTGCCTGGCTCACCTCCGCCAAATAAGCTTTCGCTCATCAGTATGATTACCCCAATCACTCCGATGACCAAACCGAGTGCTTGTTTTTTCGATAGCCTATCTTTAAAGAAGACTCTGGCGATAAAACCACTCATCATCGGTACAGAAGCATTTAGCACGGCTAGCACGCCTGCGTTCACTGACTGCGCGGAAAACGAGAACAACACAAAAGGTAGCGCTGCCGAAAACAAGCCGACGAGTGCTAGCATTTTCCAATGCTCCTTAATACCGACTCTGTTTTTCTTATTTAATAATACAAAGACCAACATGACTAATCCGGCGAATATCACACGCAAACTGGCGAATGCCAATGAGCCAAACTCGGGCACGCCGATACGATAAAAAACGAAGGAGAGTGACCACATAAAAGAGAGCGTCACAAAGATGATGAGGTCACGGTTGGTCATTGGGTAATCCTATTAAGCGCTTAGACTGCTTTTGCCAACTCGTGTCGGTCATAAGCATCTGATGCGTTGTAAAAACTATCATGTGATTAAAAACTCATGATGATAACTTTTTAATTGTTTGATGGGTAATTTTTTATAAAATTTATAGTGAGTTTTTATCCGTTTATTAATTTTTTTATCACAGTTTTAAGGTTTTCACCTCTTAATAATTTATAAATTTGGACAAATTCTTTTTATTAAGCAGCATATAGCAAGCAGCGCTTATCCTATATTTCCTATACTTTAGCTTATTCCAGCGCTTTTCTATTTACATACTAAAGAACTCGAAAGTCATCCTTAAGTAAGTCATCCATTCAATATCTACAAAAATAGATTCACGGTCATAGTAAATCCTGCTTATATCACTACCTTATAACAGCTACTCTTAATAATGCTAATGATAGAAGTAGCTTTAATACATCAGTTCAGGTTTTACTTAAATATATTAGTTGATATTTGTTTACTAATTTTCTACTATCTAAAAGGTATTGGTTAGTATTTGGCCATACAAAAAATAGATGGCAAACATCATTAGTAGGATTTATAAATTATTGAGGAATGATTATGAAAAGGATAGCGTTATTTGTCGGTATGATGTCAGTTGCAACGGCAGGTTTTTGCGGGGTTGGTCAGTTCTCAGATGAGACCACTTGCTATGTTTATAAACAAGATAAACTGCAAAAAAAGCTAAACTGTCAGTATGAGGGCGCTGAGGGTGCAGCGATGAGTTATAGTTTTAGACAGGTCTCCTATAACCTGCCAGGATTTGGCAAAATGGCAACCTCTACCAGTGCAAACTATAATGACCGTAATGAAGTGACTGGATGGACGACCACCGTCAATGACGAGCCAGCGATCATCAGATATCGTCTGCCAACCAATCAGCGTATCGTCAGTGATGCCTATGCGCAGTCTGGTAAAGCAGTTATGCAATGTTATCTTAGTACAAAATCGCAGTGGGAGATTTGTGCTAAATAGAACAAAGTACTCTGGCAATTCATAGTGCAATAAAGCTGAGCGTTTTGCTTGGCTTTTATTGCCGCCCGCTAAAAACTGAAGCATCAACCTTAGCGCCCTCTTCTATAAAATTTTCTCACCGTTTTCTCTATATGCTCAACGTCTTCACCACTGTCAAAGCCACTGATAAAATCAACCTCCCTGTTAGACAGCCATTGAATTACAAGCTTGCATCAGTAAGAATGATGCTACCTATTTATAAAACCTACTCACCAACCCAGTTTATTAAAGAGTCAAATACATGAAACTGCGCATCCTAAAATCTGCTGTGACCAATCCTTGGTTTAATCTTGCCACCGAGGATTGGATATTTAATACGCTTAACCCCGACTCACATACTCTATTTTTATGGCGTAACTCTGAGACCGTGGTTATTGGACGCTCACAAAATCCATGGGTAGAGTGCAAAACCGATAAGATGGAAGCAGACGATGTATTTTTAGCGCGGCGTCAGAGCGGCGGCGGCGCAGTATTCCATGACTTGGGTAACACCAACTTTACCTTTTTATCGCCTAGTGATGCTTACGATCAAGAAGCAAACTTCACCATCATCATCAATGCGCTTAAGAAACTCGGCATAGACGCCACGCTGTCTGGTCGTAACGATATGCAGGTCGGCGACCGCAAAATATCGGGCAGCGCATTTAGACATGCCGCCGATCGCAGCTTTCATCATGGCACATTGCTAGTCAATGCCAATATGCAAAAACTTGGCGACTATCTAAACCCGCATCCCCTAAAACTTAAAGCAAAAGGCATCAAATCTGTGCGCGCTCGCGTGGCAAACTTGGTAGATTTTAATGAGACTATCAATCACGAGACATTGTCTGATGCGATTATCGAAGCGTTCTGTGAATATCATGGAGAGAGTGCACAGGTTGAGCAATTAGATGAAGCTAGCCTTGCTAAGCAACCCACGCTAAACGCTTACTATCAGCAAATGGCAGATTGGGATTGGCGCTTTGGTAAAACGCCTGAGTTTACTCATCATGTCGAGACACGCTTTGATTGGGGCATGATGGATGTACATATGGATGTGAAGCAGGCAATGATCACCGAAGTTGTCATCTTCTCTGATGCGCTAAATGTTGAGCTTATTGACCTACTTAAAGAGACATTAACTGGTATTAGATATAACAAGAAAGAGATTCAAGCTAAACTCGATAAGTTAGCAAAAGCGCAACCTGAATTGGCAGCTCAGGTGGGTGATTTTGAGCAGTGGTTGGTTGGCGAGATGGAAGGTTAAGATTTTGCGACGTCAGATTTAATCTAGCAAGTATTATAGAGTGTGCTGCTTGCACTGCTTGATAAAAAGTTACTGACACAAATGCGCTTTATGTAATTAACGGTATTGATACCATACATACGCCATCTGAGATTTTGTATATTAATGATGCATAAAAAGCACCCTACCATTACTCCATTTTTTATGAATAATCAATATTAAGGTATTTTCATGAAGTACTTACATGCAATGATTAGAACCAACAAACTAGAAGAAACGTTATTTTTCTATTGTGACCTTATGGGCTTACAACTGCTAAGAAAGAAAGACTCTGAATCAGGCAGATTCAGCTTATATTTTTTAGCAACGCATGAGGGTGCGCCAGAGATTGAGGTGACACACAACTGGGATGAAAGAGAATATACCAATGGCGATAATTTTGGGCACTTTGCCTTTAGAGTCGACAACATATACGCACAGTGCGACACCTTTATACAGGCAGGGATCGAGATATTAAGACCGCCTAGAGATGGCCATATGGCTTTTGTTAAAGACCCTAATAACATCTCAATTGAGCTGCTACAAAATGGCGAAGACTTAGAACCTATTGAGCCTTGGATTTCGATGGAAAATATTGGCAGTTGGTAAATGAGTGAGGCTGGTTAGTTGGGCTAGGATGGATGGACTGATTCGTTTTTTGCAGATAGTGATGATGACACGTATATCACAGTTATAGCGTTCTTAAAATACAATCAAGCTCTAAAAAATGAGGGTAATATGAAAAAGTTATGCATCACTACAATCGGTATTTTAGGCACTTGCCTACTCTCCACTTATGCCAATTCAGCAAGTTTTGATTGCAACAAAGCGGCTAGTTGGGTAGAAAAAACCGTCTGTGACAGCCCTGAGCTTTCTAAGCTTGATGACGCAATGGCGAAGAAATATAAAAGCAATCTTGCCACCTCTTCTGACTATGAAGACAGCAAAGCCTTTAAAAATAGGTCCATTGCGAATCAACGCACATGGCTTACGTTTCAGCGTAATACCTGTAAAAGTGAAGAATGTCTGATACGTGAGTATAAAGAGTATATCGAAGAGCAAACCAATTACGGTGTGGCTTGGAATTTTTCAGATGAGTTAAGTCCTTCTGATTTACCGAGTAAAAGTGCCTTTGGTAAGTTTTCTCAAACCTCTCAAATCTCACTATACAATTCAGATACTCAGCGCTGGGAAGATACGGGAGAGGCAAAAAACACGGTATCGATTCATAGTGTCGCTAATAAACCTTATCTTTCTATTATCGATGGCGTTTTGATTTTTACCAATGCTCATACCTGCGATTTGGGAGAGAGTAAAGCCATATGGTCAGAAAATCACTGGGTCGTCAACGATGATCAGCCAGATAAAAACGTTGAGCTGCGTTTATATCCAGCAACTTATAAAGGCCAGACTCAATTATTATTAAGAGATATGGATGATCACTATAGAAGACTGCATTGTGGTATGCGAGGGTATTTTGACGGTATTGTATTAGAGCGTGAGTAAGTAAACAACACCTCTCGATTCTCTCGAAATAAACATAAGCTGAACTGAATATCCAATTTAATAAGTCAAATTTTCATTCCAAATAAAAAAGGACGGCAAGAGATATCCCCTCACCGTCCATGATTTAACATTCATGCTAAAGAGTTTAGATCTGAGCAGCGACTTCAGCACCATCACGAATCGCACGTTTGGCATCTAGTTCAGCTGCTAGCTTAGCACCGCCAATCAAATGATATTGCGCGTCTGGCGCGTCACCAACGTTTGGCATCAGCTCAACGACTGACTCTTGACCAGCACAGACAACGACGCTATCAACGCGTAATAACTGGCTTTGACCTTGTGGGTTAGTCACCCAGATACCTTCGTTGGTAATTTTGTCATATTGTACGCCAGCGACTTGGATCACGCCGTGCGATTTGATATGCGCACGATGTACCCAGCCTGAGGTTTTGTTCAGACCACTGCCTAGACGGCCTTTGCTACGCTGCATTAAATACACTTGGCGAATCGGCTTGATCGCATGTGGTCTGACCAGACCGCCATCACTTTGATAGTCAGTATCATTGGTCACACCCCATTCTTCGCGCCACTCGCTGATAGACTGTGGCTCAGGGCGATAGCTTGGATCTTTTAGTCCCTCAGGGCCGATCTCATCCAGCGACTTACCATGATTAGCCGTCAGATATTCACTGACATCAAAGCCGATACCACCAGCACCGATGACCGCTACTGTATTACCCACTGCTTTTTCGCCAGACAGCAGCTCAGCATAGCTCATTACTTGTGGCAGCTCAGCCCCTTCTAGCTTACCTTCTAGACTTCTCGGTACGACACCCGTTGCTACGATGACATGATGGAACTTAGCTTTTTCAAGCATTTCCTTATCGACTTTGGTATTCAGTTTAATCTCAACACCCAAATGCTCAAGCTCATTGATATAGTAGCGAATAGTCTCAAAGAACTCTTCTTTACCAGGGATGACTTTGGCGTAGTTAAACTGCCCGCCAAGCACGTCTTTTGCTTCAAACAGAGTTACGTCATGACCACGTAAAGCGGCCACATGAGCGGCTGACATACCAGCAACACCGCCACCGATGACGGCGACTTTCTTCGGTTTTTTGGTTTTCTTATAGACCAGTTCAGTCTCATAACAGGCTTGCGGATTGACCAAACAAGTCGAGCGTTTGTTTTCAAATGTGTGGTCGAGGCAGGCTTGGTTACAGGCGATACAAGTGTTAATGCGATCTGTCTGTCCATTTTTGGCTTTATTGACCCAATGCGCATCAGCCAAGAATGGACGTGCCATTTGAATCATGTCAGCTTGACCAGTCGCAACGATTTCTTCTGCTGTTTCTGGCATGTTGATACGGTTAGCCGCCATCATCGGGATACTAATATGCTTTTTGATTTCCGCGGTAAAATCAACGAAAGCGGCTCGTGGCACGCTCGTCACGATAGTCGGCACACGCGCTTCATGCCAGCCGATGCCAGTGTTCATGATGGTCACGCCCGCTTCTTCTAACGCTTTGGCCACGGTGATGACTTCATCCATGACGTTACCGTCTTTGACCAAATCAATCACTGATAGGCGGAATAGAATAATAAAGTCTTCGCCAGTCGCCTCGCGTACCGCTTTGACCACGTCGACAGCGAACTTCATACGTCCATGAATATCACCACCGTAGATGTCTTTACGCTTATTCACATGGCTTGATAAAAACTGGTTGAGTAGATAACCTTCAGAGCCCATGATTTCGACGCCATCATAGCCTGCTTGCTTGGCAAGTTTGGCTGAACGAGCATAATCTTTCACCGTCTGCTCGATGTTTTTGATGCTCATCTTACGAGGTTTAAATGGTGAGATTGGTGACTTAATCGGGCTAGATGATACGGTAAAAGGATGATAGCCATAGCGACCACTATGTAATATCTGCATGATGATTTTGCTGTCGTGCTTATGCACAGCACGGGTGACGCGCTGGTGATTGATAACGTCAGCTTTGGTATTCATCGTTCCGCCAGCAGGCAACAACCAACCTTCACGATTGGGCGAGATACCGCCAGTAATCATCATTGCCACGCCGCCCTTGGCACGTTCTGCAAAATACGCCGCCAGCTTGCCATAATTATAAAAACGGTCTTCAAGCCCAGTATGCATCGAGCCCATAACCATACGGTTTTTTAGCGTAGTAAAGCCCAAATCTAGCGGCTCAAATAAATGCGGATAGTGTTCATTGGTGCTAGCGGTTTGGATCGTATTGGCACTATGGCTGGCAGACATATCATTTTCCTTATGAATAGTTTATGAGGCTACTTCTTAAAAACGGCTTTTTAGAATTAGTGGGCCTAAGGGGTTTAGCATCTTCGATATCGTAACACACCGCGATTATTGTCAGCTATGCAGACAAGCGACTGATGAGTGAGCACTATATTAATTGCTATAACGAGCGGGACGGTGTATCAGGCGGTACTGTGGCATATGGTTAAGCAAACACCACAAAACCCAGTCAACTTTTGAGGTAGATTATATACCGTTGGCTTAATGTCACCTAAAAATTAGACTAAGGTATAAATCGATAAATATCGACTTATACCTATAATTTCTATGCTAGATTACTGTACTAAATAATATACTAACGTTAATGTACTGACGCATTATAGAAATACGATAAAGGACTATCATCATGACAGATTTCCATACAGGTCTCGGCAAAAATGCCGCCAATCATCAACCACTTACCCCTATTGATTTTATCATTCGCAGCGCGCAAGTTTACCCTAATAAGACTGCCATCATTTATGATGACCTAGAACACAACAACCTCACTCAGACGTGGCAACAGACCTATACTCGCTGTCGTCAACTGGCTGACGGCCTGCGCAAATTGGGTATCGATAAGAATGACACCGTAGCCGTGATGCTGCCAAACACGCCAGCAATGGTCGAATGCGCCTTTGGTGTGCCGATGTCAGGCGGTGTCCTCTGTACCCTCAACACCCGACTCGATATCAATGCGCTTACCTTTTGTTTGCAGCATTCCGAAGCGAAGGTTTTAATTTTAGATAGCGAATTTGCTGAGCACGCCGAGATCATCGATGAGACTTTTCCAGACTTAATCGTCATTCACTCAACGGACAAGGCAGTCGATGTCCAGCGTTTTGGGCTCATGAGTTATGAAGCATTGGTAGCCAGCTCAGACAGTTTGGATAACTGGGAGATTCCGACAGATGAATGGGATGCCATTGCGCTGAACTATACCTCTGGTACGACAGGCAAGCCCAAAGGTGTGGTCTATCACCACCGCGGCGCAACTCTCAATGCTATTTCTAATATTTTAGATTGGGACATGCCAAAACACCCGATGTATCTATGGACGCTGCCACTGTTTCACTGCAACGGTTGGTGCTTTCCGTGGACCGTCGCCGAGCGTGCTGGGGTCAATGTATGCTTGCGAAAAATTGATGCTGATTTGATATTGCAGCTGATTGCCAAGCATCAAGTTAGCCATTATTGCTCTGCACCAGTCGTGCACAATATGATTGCAGGCGGCAAACCAGAGTATAAAGAAGCTATCACCCATACGGTCAAAGGTTGGGTCGCGGGTGCACCGCCATCTGAAACCATGCTGGCTGCGATGGAAGCAATGGGTTTTCATATTTCGCATGTCTACGGTCTCACTGAAGTATATGGGCCAGTGACGGTCTGCGCTGAGCAGGAAGAATGGAATGAGCTTGATGTGGCCACACGCGCCCAAAAGAAATCACGTCAAGGTATGACTTCTCACTTGATGGCAGGGTTTGAGGTATTTAAACAAGGTACTACCGAGCCAGTCGCCGCTGACGGAGAAGAGATGGGTGAGCTGGCGCTACGTGGCAATATGGTGATGAAAGGCTATCTAAAAAGCCGCAAAGCTACCGAAGAGGCATTCGCTGATGGCTGGTTCCGCACGGGTGATCTGGGTGTTAAATACCCTGATGGCTATATCAAAATTATGGACAGACTAAAAGATATCATCATTTCAGGCGGTGAGAACATCTCTAGTATTGAGGTAGAAAACGTCTTGTATAAACTACCTGCGATTGAGAGCTGTGCCGTCGTCGCCGCACCAAATGATAAATGGGGCGAAGTGCCCGTCGCCTTTATCGAGATTCACGCCGGTAGCACGCTGCAACGTGATACGGTGATGGAGCATTGTAGTCAGCACCTAGCAGGTTTTAAAGTGCCGAAATATATTGTCTTTGCAGAAATACCTAAGACCAGTACCGGTAAAGTTCAAAAGTTTGAGCTACGCCAAGCGGCTAAATCATTGGCACACGAAACGCCAAAAGTAACCGCCAGTGCTAAATGATCTGACAATATATTAAATCCTGTCACAAATTAATATTCATAAAAAAGGTCAATCACGTATAAGTGACTGACCTTTTTTCGAATGCTAGCCTATTTATACTATAGTTGGTTCAATATAATTTGGAGACAAGGAAGCCAAGTGAAAGTACTACAAATAGTAGACTAAGCGAGGCTGACACCGTGTCCAAATTATAGAGAACTAACTATATCAGCCAAGCTTAGGCTCAAGCCATTGATAAACCAGCATTCCTATAACCATAGCTGGAATAAACACATAGGCTTGCCACTGGCCCGTACCAAGTAACACAATTCCAGGTCCTGGGCAAATACCAACTAGCCCCCAGCCGATACCGAACAACATCGCACCGATAAGCAATTTTTTGTTAATGACAGTTTTGCTCGGCATATCAATTGGTGTGCCAATCCAACTGCTCTGTTGACGCTTTGCTAATCGCACACCGAAAAATGCCACTATCAGGCCACCACCCATCACCAGTGCAAGGGAGATATCCCACGCGCCAAATACATCCAAAAACCCTTGTACCTTTACAGGATCGGTCATACCTGATACCAATAGTCCCAGTCCAAACAGCAGTCCTGCTAGCAATCCGATTATATTTTTTAGCATCGTCGTATCTCGCTATTATTATCTTTCATTAATCATCGTATGTCGTTCACGCGTTAGCCCGACTATCAGTCTTCATCTGGCAATCTGCCATGAATTCGCTATAGCAGGCCTAGTACGTGACGACCGATATAAACGGTCACAATCCCAAACAGCATAAAGGTAACGGTTGCTGCCAATGACCGTGGAGACAGCCGTGCATTACCACAGATACCATGCCCACTGGTGCATCCAGAACCTAAACGCGTGCCAAAGCCGACCAGTAACCCTGCACCAATCAATAATGGCAAAGAGCTACTGATAGCTACCTCAGGTAGTGGTCTTGCCAACTGATATAGCAATGGTGAGATGATCAGACCCAGTATAAATAGCACTTGCCACATCTCTACACGCTTGGGCTTTAGTAGGCTTGAAAAGATGCCACTGATACCTGCTATACGGCCGATACCCAGCAGTAAGATAACCGTCGCTACGCCTAGCATTAGACCTCCTACCAAGGAGATCGGCGTAAATGCTTGCCAGTCTATTTGTATGCTCATAACGGACTACCTAATTAAGTTTATTAAATACGTACTTGAGTATTAATTTATAAAAATACATTATATTATAAAATATAATAAAAAGGTAAAAAAATACTGAACCTAGCATGACACTAATGGTTCAGTATTTTTTATAACTGTTAGGACTATACTGTAAAGGCTTTAAAAAGGGCAGTGAAAAAGACTTAATAAGCTATCCTATTAATATCTTTATCAGCCCTCTTAATTGGTATCTTTACTGGCTCAGCACTTTATCGAGTGCCGTTTCAAAACGCTCTACTGTGCCATCGATATCAGTCAATTTATCCAAGCCAAATAGACCCAAACGGAAAGTTTTGAAATTATCAGGCTCGCCCACTTTCAATGGTACGCCAGCAGCGATTTGCACTCCGATTTCAGCAAACGCGCTACCTTTATGCATGTCATCACGATCAGTATAAGAGACGACAACGCCAGGTGCTTTAAAACCTTCTGCAGCAACGCTCTCAACGCCCTTGGCTTCTAGTACTTCGCGGATACGTTTGCCAAGTGCCCATTGCGCGTCACACAATTTATCAAAACCGATTGCTTTGGCTTCATTCACGGCATCACGGAACTGACGTAAGCTGTCTGTCGGCATAGTCGCATGGTACGCATGACCGCCATTTTCGTAAGCACGCATGATGTTTAACCATTGTTTTAGGTCGATACTAAAACTATCAGATTCAGTACTGTCTACTTTTTTGACAGCAGCATCGCTTAGCATGACCAAGCCAGCGCCCGGCGTACTGCTCCAGCCTTTTTGCGGTGCGCTAATCAGTACATCGATACCCAATGATTTCATATCTAGCCATACACAGCCTGAGGCGATGCAATCAATGACTAATAATCCGCCAACGCTATGCACAGCTTCGCTCAACGCTTTGATATAGTCATCTGACAAGATAATACCCGATGAGGTTTCGACATGCGGGGCAAATACCACTGCTGGCTTTTCTTCTTTGATTTTGGCTACGGCAACGTCGATATCGACTGGGGCAAACGGCTTTGGCGACTCACTATCATCAGCACGATTGGCCGTGAGGACTGTAGATGACTTGGCGATTTTGCCTTTTTCTAGGATTTGTGTCCAACGATAGCTGAACCAACCATTACGAATGATTAGGCAGTCTTCATCATTTGCCAACTGACGAGCGACTGCTTCCATACCATAAGTACCAGAACCAGGAACGATCACCACTGCGTCAGCGTTATACACAGATTTTAGGTCACTAGATAGGTCGTTCATCACTTGCTGAAAGGCTTTTGACATATGGTTCAGCGCGCGATCGGTGTAAACCACTGAATACTCTAATAAGCCGTTTGGATCGATATCTTGACGTAATGCAGGCATTGAACACTCCTAGTGTATGGTTAGATAATATGCGACATGGATTAGATAGCACTATAATCAAATGCTATTATTTTTGATGGTGAGGTCTTGCACTGTCTAAAGATGCATGATTTTTAAACAAATAAAAAACAACGAACACTGATGAGGTCTACTAACGTGAAGTTAATATATTTATAGTCATATTACGAGCAAACACCAGCACATATCTTGACCTAAGCCATCCATGAGAGCTTGATATTAGCACTGATACTGAAGGTTGACAACGATACGCTCAGGCAGCGATATGACTTGCGCTATCGAACATTTATTGGTAGGTATTGGTTGATAAGTTTTGATTTATAAAGACCCAATGAAAACATCAATGCCCACGATGAGCATCTTGCAATCCTGATACCACGAAGTCTAGCAACTCACTATCGCCTTCGCGTGCGGCTTTGCGCATCAGTTTCGATGGTGCATGGGTCAATGTTTGGGTCAAACGTCGTGACAGCTCAGTGATGATATCTTCTGGACTGACATCGTCTTGTTGCAGCTTAGCAATAGACTCATGCAGCAGCTTATCGACTTGACCTTGAGTACACGCACGATACTGCTGAATGTCTTTGCCAACTTGGCGAACCTGAAAGCGACGGTCTATCTCAACCACCAATTGGCTCACTAGCAGTTCAGCATCTACTGCGGCTTGGCGACGCTGCTCGATATTACCTGCAATCACATGCTGCAAATCATCGACAGAGTACAGATAAACATCATCAATGCGGCTAATGGTCGAATCGATATCGCGCGGTACGGCCAAATCTATCATAAGCATTGGCTGATAACGGCGACGCTTTAGCGCTTGTATGGTCATTGTCTTATCAATCAACAAATCCATACTGCCACTACAACTACTAACGATATCGGCTTCTGCCAATACTTGCGGTAATTCCTGTAAGGGTCTAACGTCTACGCGGCGATTAGGGCCACGTAGCTCAGCCGCTAATGCTTCGGCACGTTCGGGATTACGGTTACAGATAATGACTCGTCCGACCCCTAGCCCTGCGATATGGGTGGCCACCAAGCGATTCATCTCACCTGCCGCAACGACCAAAAGCGTACGACTGGGTAAATCATCAAATATTTGTGTGACCAGTTTAGCTGCGGCAAAGCTAAGTGATACGGCCTGAGCGCCAACCTGCGTCTCATTACGCACTCGTTTGGCGGCAGCGAACACTTGATCGATGATCCAACCGAGCTGATTGCTGAGTACTTTTTGGTCTTGAGCCAGATGCACAGAGTTTTTGATTTGACCGAGAATCTGCGGCTCACCCAGTATCATAGAGTCGAGACCAGCCGCTACTCTTAACCAGTGAGTCAATGCATGAGTATCACGATGTACATAGAGATAAGGATCAATATCAACGAGTGGCAATTTCTTGAAGTCAGCCAGCCACGTTTTGATTTTGGTAATATGCGCACTAATCGCAGCAGACGAGATATTCATGCTACTACTAAAAGCATTATTGAATGACTGTCCTACGGCTTTGACATCTTGCACATTGGATGATTGTGAGTCAGATAGTTGGCCGTTAACGTGCTGCGACGTTGAAGTGTGCGGTACTAGCGCATAGATTTCAGTACGGTTACAAGTAGAGACGATCACGCTACCATCAGTAAAGGCTTCTATTTGTTTGAGTGCGACATTTACATCGTCACCCACAAGCGCCAAGCGCTCTCGCAGAGCGACTGGTGCAGTTTTGTGATTGACCCCAATGACCACTAATCTCATTATCGATAGACCATAAACATGACGCTCAGTTGCCCCTTACGCTATCTTATTATTTTTAAAAGACAGTTTTTGACGACAGCGCTAAAAAGGAAGACCCTAAAAACCGCCTATTATATCATTATTGCAAGCTTTAATTAACACTCACCCATCTATGATAACCATATCTCTGTATCTGGTCGCAAATGTAACAAATCAACTACTCATACGATTTATAAAATCAATAGCTGGGTTTTAACTTATGGTCAATAATATAATGTTAAATCATTCGCTTACTCTATCTTAACTTGTTATATTTCTATAATATTCAGTTCGACAGACATATCTATATTTAATCATCTTCAGTATCGTTATTTGGCAACGTACTCGCTACTAGTAGCATATTCATACAGTCAGACCTGCCAATATCTGAGTAACACGGATGCTATTGTTTATCTCATCGGTCTACTCTTATAATGTTTGTCATGGGTACATATTGCCAATATTTAACTTAAAATGATTAAAACAAACTTGCCTTATCTGTGTAGGTAAACCATGGGCGAATACGGCTATCTATGATTTTTTTTGGGTCATTACTTCGGTCACCACATCCCTATAGCGAATACTCTAGCTTCCGTGCTTTATTGCATGTCGCTATTGAGCGCCTGTGTCAACGATATAAGCTAGCGTTGTCTCTAGCTGTATGCCTGTGTTTGGCAGCCCCTGTCCATGCTAGCCATCCCGATATATTGCTAGAAACAAAAATTCCTAACGTATCCGTTGCTACCGATACTAAATCAGCTGCCAATAAGGTAACTGCCGATAAACCAAATGATGATAGTGATGCGATTGATACACCTTATAATGAAGATACTCTTACTATAGAAAACGTAAAAAATATTAATGGCTTAGCACCAGCCAGCTTATGGCAACCTGAGCTGAGTGAACCAAGCTTGTACGCTCTACTGGATGCTGAGTTTGCTGCTGATCGCGATGACAAACGCCGCGCGGTCTCTATTTATAAACAACAGTCTTTTAAAGAAGATGCGACAGCCGTGTTCGAGAGAGCGCTTAGCCTGTCTTTGCGTAATGAAAGGGTTGAAGACTCATTACAGTTTGCCAAGACATGGCAAGACCAAAACCCTGACCACGTACCTGCTTGGTTTTATGTCGCGCATTTGGCCCTACGCGCCCATGACTATATATTAGCGGGTGAAACTTTAAACCGCATCTTGCGTTACGACCCACGCGCAGACTTAAGCGAAATTCTCATAGGTATTTACCCCAATAATGATGATGACAAACGTGAGCTTCTTGCTGCATTACAACCACTGGATAGTGAGCAGAATGCCTCATTGTCGGTATTAAAAGCGGGTTTACTCTATCAGTTTAACGAACCTGAAGTCGCTATCGTTCATATCAATCGAGCGCTAGAGCGTCAGCCAGACTACGTGCCCTTTATTACGTTAAAAGCGGATATATTGCGTAAAATCGTGACCGCAGAAACCGTCATTAATTATGTCAGTCAAGCTCGTCTACGTAACCCTGATAGCAAAAGCTTATATCTATATGAGATTCGCTATCTATTAGATTTAAAGCAAAGCGAACAAGCGTGGAAGTTACTGCTTGAGGCGCATAGCCGTTTCAGTGATGATTCTGAGATTACTCTGCTCGCAGCCTTAGTGAGCTTGGATATTGAAGAGTACGCTAGTGCTGATGAGCTACTCAATATGCTTGCTAAGAGTCCAGCTTATCTTGATCAAGCCTACTATTATCTAGGTATCAGTGCTGAGCGTCAGCAGTTGTTCGATCAAGCCAAATACTATCTCAATGGCGTCATGCAAGAGGATTTGGTATTAGAAGCGCGTAGAAAAGTAGTGGCGTTTGAATTACTCGATAACGACGTCGATGGGGCAATTGCGACGTTAGAGAAGCTGCGCAAAGACTTCACAGTATTCGCGCCTGACACTTTTGTCATGCAGGCCGATATCTTGTGGCAACAAAACGAATCTGATGAAGCTCTGCGCTTACTGACCCGTGCCGCTCGTAAATATCCTGATAATGAGATGCTACTCTTTGCACGGGCTCAGCTTTTGGATGATAAAGAAGACTATGTCGTTAAGCGCACCCTGCTCAACCATTTGCAGGCTTTAGATCCTAGCAACTTATCCTATCAGTTAAGCTATGCACAGTTGCTACTCGCAAATGAGCGCAGCTCAGAGCAAGGTCTAGCGCTAGCTACCGCAATTATTCAGATTCGCTATGATGACCCACGTTATGATAACGACCTACATCTGCAAGCCTTAAATGTCTTGGCGGGCAATGCATTGGCCAAAGAGAACTATCAGCAGGTCATCGACTACCTACAGACACCTTATGATGTGCTGCCAACTCTGCGCTCAGGCACGCTGTTATTGCGCGCCTATCAAGGCTTAGGTAACAATGACAAAGTTGAAGTATTACTCGCAGATTTGCAGCAGCGCTTCTCATTTGGACAGCACAATATCAATGACCGTATACAGCTATATTAATAGCGCTGATTTTGGATATTATTTTTGGACTTTGCAACCACAGAGATATGAGAATTGATAAGGTTTTTATAAATAGCGAAGCATTTATAAATTACAAGGTCGTTATAAGAAGCTAACAGCCGTGCATAACCGAGCAACAAATAACGCTTAAGCTAATATCTTTGTTCATCTTTCCATTTTGAGAAACTATTATGTCAGCATCGATCACTTCTTATAAACCAAATAAACTGGCTCTGTTTACTGCTATAACTGCAGCAATGGTCATTACCTCTGGTTGTCAGTCATTAAAAACAGCCAATGCAACTAACCAGCCAACGACCACTGTACAAGGTCAAAACGCTGATCAACCCAAAAAGCTAGAGAGCTTCAATATCACGGGCAAGATTGGGGTAACGACACCTGCGAATGATTCGACAGGTACTCAAGGTGGTAGTGCATTTTATGCATGGGGTCAGCAAAATGACCGATTTGCCATTGAGCTGATTGGCGCACTTGGTATTGGTAAAACCAACATTGAATACAATGGTCAGACCGCTACTTTAGTTAGCGAAAAGACAGGTACATTGACTGCTGATGACCCCGAAACCTTGCTAAAGAAAGCCACTGGTTGGCAAGCACCAATTTCACAAATGCCTTATTGGATTTCTGGTCGCCCAGCACCTTCAGATAGTGCACCACAACTGGATGATCAGAGCCGCTTAGTTAGCTCAGTCAATGGTGAGTGGACAGCCAGCTTTACTTATAAAGGTACGGATAAGTTACCTAGTAAAATTAGTGCAGTACAGCCTCAAGGCAACAAAGTTGTAATGACGATTAACCATTAATCCATCTTTTATTAACAACAGAAAGCCTGCTAAAAACCATCATTGCTCATTAAGATAGCTGTTTGTAACTGCACCTTATGATAAAAAATATGACTGAAAATATAGCCGAACCATCTGTTTCTATGATTACTCGTTTATCGCCTGCAAAACTCAATCTGTTTTTGCACATCACTGGTAAACGTGCCGATGGCTATCATAATTTGCAAACGGTATTTCGCCTGCTCGACTGGGGCGATTACTTGCATTTTTCAGTCAGCGACGATGCTGTGATTTCTACTATAGCTAGTGAATTAAGTGCTAATCAATTCTGTCATCAGCTACTGATATTAGATGGTGCAGAAGCTATCACTATTAGTATAGAAGACAATTTAATCTTCAAAGCAGCGCGCGCACTGCTAGCATTTGCCATACAGTCAAACACTTTACCTGAGCAATTAGCAAAAGTGCATATCGCTTTAGATAAGCACTTGCCAATGGGCGCAGGGTTGGGTGGTGGCTCATCTAATGCAGCAACGACTATGCTAGTGCTCAATGAGATTTGGCAGCTTAATTTTACTTGTGATGAGCTTATAAAGATTGGCGCGACTGTAGGTGCGGATGTACCGATATTTATCTTTGGCCAAGACGCTATTGCCATGGGAATTGGTGAAGAACTGACTACGATTGAGTTGCCTGACCAGCAATATTTAGTACTGACGCCTAACGCTCATGTAAATACTGCCAAGCTGTTTGCACATTCCAAACTACAGCGAGATATCGCGCCCCTATCGGTTGCAACTATCCAAAACCAATACGCTGACTATGTACAAACGCTCACTACGCCCTATCATAATGTCTTTACCCCAGTGGTCACGAGCCTCGCTCCTGCTGTTGCAGATGCCTTAAGTTATCTACAGGGGTTAGAAGCGCAAGCATTGAGCACAGCACGAATGACTGGCTCTGGTAGTGCCGTGTTTTTACCTCTAGATACAAGTGTGGCTACTAACAAAAAACTTGTGGCGAAGTGGATTGCAGATGCGCCTTGTGCAGGGTATATCGTTGGAAACTTAAAATAGCACATATAACCTTTAGATTTCTTATCATCTAAATAATGACAACGGTAGGATTGCCTATTTTAATTTGCTAAAATAGCGCCAGCAGTAACCTATGATGAATAAATACCAGAAAAAGCCGCAAATGACTTGCAAAATCTGAAAATTTACTTATAATAGGTCGCCTAAATAGGGGTATAGCCAAGTTGGTAAGGCATCAGGTTTTGATCCTGACATCCGTTGGTTCGAGTCCAGCTACCCCTGCCATTTTTTAGTACGAAGCGTTAGAGATACATCGAGTATAAGCGGTTTATAGACAGCCACTTATCTTATTGTCATTGACAACGTTATCCCAGTTTCGGTATAGTTCGCAATGGACACCGCTAGGGAAAAGTTATGTTTTAAACGGTTTATCCGTTTTTTAGATAACTGACAGGTCATGACACCATGTTAAGAACGACTACTTAGTCGCTATTATATATCGGTTGTTCATAGCCTAGACATTACAGGGGTATAGCCAAGTTGGTAAGGCATCAGGTTTTGATCCTGACATCCGTTGGTTCGAGTCCAGCTACCCCTGCCATTTTTTACTGTAATAGTATACTTCAACACCTTCACCACTCTTTTCTTAATTTGAGCAGTTTGACACTGCTTAGCGGTCGCTGCTTGAGTCAATCAATAGGACTTCTGTCATGCCTTATTTGGCGATTTTTACGGGTAATGCCCACCCAGAATTAGCAAAAACCGTAGCCGATCATCTTCACATACCTCTTGGTAAAGCTGACATCACGCGTTTTTCTGATGGCGAAATTGCCGTGGAAATCAAAGAACACGTACGTGGTAAAGATGTGTTTATCATGCAGCCTACTTGTGCACCGACCAACGACAACTTGATGGAAATCATGATGATGGCTGACGCCTTGCGTCGCTCTAGTGCTGGCCGTATCACAGCTGTCATGCCGTATTTTGGTTATGCTCGTCAGGATCGTCGTCCACGCTCAGCTCGTGTACCTATCTCGGCTAAAGTGGTCGCTGACATGCTAAACATTGTCAGTATCGATCGCGTAATGACTGTTGATTTGCACTCAGATCAGATTCAGGGTTTCTTTGATATCCCTGTAGACAACATCTACGGCACACCTGTATTGCTAAACGACTTACAAAAACAAGACTATGACAATATCATGGTTGTTTCACCTGACGTAGGCGGCGTGGTTCGTGCACGTGCGATGGCTAAGCAGTTAGGTGATACCGACATGGCAATTATTGATAAGCGCCGTGCTCGTGCCAATGAGTCACAAGTAATGCATATCATTGGTGATGTTCGTGACCGTGATTGCGTTATCGTGGATGATATGGTCGATACTGCAGGTACATTGTGTAAAGCAGCTGAAGCATTGAAAGAAAATGGTGCCCGTCGCGTCTTGGCTTACATCACGCATCCTGTCCTATCAGGCAACGCACTGAAAAACATCAGCGAATCTGCATTGGATGAAGTGGTTGTGACCGATACGATTCCACTATCTGCTGAAGCCAAAGCCTGTAGCAAAATCCGTCAGGTAAGTATTGCACCGATGCTTGCTGAAAGCTTACGCCGTATTAATAACGAAGAATCTATTAGCGCGATGTTTGACGCTTAATTTGATACAGCTGCTTTTTTAACAGTCTTTGCCGTAATTTTTAGTAGCAATCACTGTAGTAAGACATCTTAAATACTTAAAAAACAGAGCGTCAAGTAACATTACTTGGCGCTTTGTTTTGTGTAGGCGTTTTGCGTAGGTCTTTATTATTGCTACAGAATCACGTATAATGCGCGCCTGTGCTGACCTTTTCGTTGTTTTTATTAGGCCAGCACTATCAAAAGTGCTGATCATGCTTAACAGCAACCATCGTTATGGTAATTATCGTAGCGAGCGCTGCTATAAGCAAATGGCTAAGCTTAGACATTACGAGTTTTATTCGTAACGATAATATTAGCTATCATCACGTATTAGTGGATTGGTCGCAAATCCACTTTTTTATGACCAGACACTTCATCATTTTTTTTATAGGATTATATCCATGAGCATTAATCATTTTGAACTAAACGCCGTTGATCGTGCTGCTGAACTACAAGGTAAAGGTGCGAGCCGCCGCCTACGTAAGCAGAACCTAGTTCCTGCTATCATCTATGGTGGTAACGAAGAGCCAACAGCTATCTCTATCAAGCTTAACGAATTAGTAAAATCACTAGAATTCGAAGCGTTTTTCTCACACATCTTGACTATCAACGTTGACGGTGAAGAGCATCAAGCAGTTATCAAAGACTTGCAGCGCCATCCAGCTAAAGGCTTCCCAATGCATGCTGATTTCCAGCGCATTGTAAAAGGTCAGAAAATCCACATGAACGTTCCTGTTCATTTCACTGGTCGTGAAGATGCGCCTGGTACTGCTGCTGCTGGTGTACTATCTACTCTAGTATCTGATATCGAAGTTATCTGTTTACCATCACAACTTCCTGAATACCTAGAAGTAGATGTGTCTGGCATGGAAATCGGTGATTTGTTCCGTCTATCAGACATCAAACTTCCTGAAGGCGTTGTAATTCATGAGCTTGAGCTAGAAGACGGCCATGACCGTACTATCGTTAACATGCAGCCACCAACAGTAGAAGAAGTTGATGCTGATGCTGACGTTGATGCTGATGAAGTACCAGCAACTGAGCAAAACGACGGTACTGAAGAAAACAAAGACAGCGAGTAATATACTATTTCTAACTAGTGCATTATTTTGTGCTGGTTAGTGATACATTCGTTTAGTCAATAAGACAGCAGGTGATTAAAATCTCCTGCTGTTTTTGTAAGTAAGGTTTGAAAATAAACTGTCTATCAGTACTTCAAACCTTACCCCTATTTATCAAACTCAAGCAGGGTGTTTTTATGGCCATAAAGCTTATTGTCGGTCTTGGTAATCCTGGTCAGCAGTATATGTTTACGCGTCATAATGCAGGATTTTGGTTTGTCCATCATTTGGCTCAGCAGTTTAATATCACGCTCTCCCCTGATAAGAAATTTCATGGAGTGACAGGGCGTGGACAGATTCATGGGTCTGATGTGCGTTTACTTATGCCGCTGACGTTTATGAATAAATCTGGTCAGTCAGTGGTGCCTATGGTAAATTTCTATGGCATCAAAAATGATGAATTGTTGATTGCTCATGATGAGCTCGATATTCCAGCTGGTAGTATCAAACTCAAAACAGACGGTGGACATGGTGGTCACAATGGCCTACGTGATATCACGCCGCATATTGGCAATGATTTTCATCGCCTGCGTGTGGGTATCGGCCATCCTGGACACAAGTCTAAAGTTAGTGGACACGTTCTCTCTAAAGCATCTCCTGATGAGCAGATTGCGATTGATAGCGCGCTGACAGCTGCTTTTGAAGCGCTCCCATTATTGTTAGATGGTGATGTCGAAAAAGCACGTTCACAAATTAATGGCTTTAAATTACCAGAATAATATAGTCATTCAATGATAATGACCTTTTATTTTGACAGTTTTATCCCCATTAACCTTTTGATTTAGTTAATTAATATCAGTTACGCCAAGGAACCAACCTATGCTACTTAATATGCTTAAATGCAAATTACACCGTGCCCGTGTTACCCACGCTGAACTTCACTATGAAGGCTCTTGCGGTATCGACGGTGATCTATTAGATCTTGCTGGTCTACGCGAAAATGAATCTATTGATATCTATAATGTGACCAACGGTAAGCGCTTTCGCACCTATGCTATCCGTGCTGAAGCAGGCTCTGGTATTATCTCATTGAATGGTGCTGCTGCGCATATGGCAGACTTGGGCGATATCGTTATCATTTGTGCGTATGCACACTTTGATGAAGTTGAAGCGTCAACGTATCAGCCAAAACTGGTCTATTGCAACGAAGACAACACCGTAAAAGACACTGCAAATATTATTCCTGTACAAGTTGCTTAATATGACAGGATGGTGAGGTTTTGGTAAATTTAAGATAAACGCAAAGTTACATCTTTGAATTAGCTGCTATTATTACTAAAAATCTCGATGCTAAAGGGAAAGCTGAATCTAAATCAAGATTCGGCTTTTTTTATGCCACTTTTATTTATCAAATTCACATTTTTCATCATATACAAGGAAACATACCGATGTGGTTGGCCGCGCTTGCAATACTGATTGGGTTAGCAATTTTAGTTTGGAGTGCCGATGTCTTTATTGATGGGGCGACAGCACTAGCAAAGAAGTTTAGTGTGCCTAGCTTCTTAATTGGTGTCTTAATATTGGGTATAGGCACGTCAGCGCCTGAGATGGTGGTATCAGTACTAGCAGCGATAGAAGGCAGCCCTGAGCTGGCTCTAGGTAACGCTTATGGCTCGAATATCATCAACATCGCATTGGTACTTGGTGCAACTGTATTGATTAGCCCTATTATCATCCGTAGAGGCATCGTAAAGCGCGACTTACCCTTGCTGCTACTGATTACTATCATCGCCGCTTGGCAGCTACGTGATGGTACGTTAAGCCAAGCTGATGGTATCGTATTGTTGATTTTGTTGGTCGCCGTTTTAGGACTACAGATCATAATGAGTATACACGAAGGCTATCATGAGCACGAAGACGATATAGTCGTGGCTAATGCTGACTCAGCGCACTCAAATAACTTAGAGCACTTAAATGACTCAGAGAGCTTAGAAAAGCTAGAACCAAGCGTAACGCGTGGTCTTGTCAGTTTAATTATCGGTATGCTGATGCTCGTAGCCAGCTCACGCGCTATCGTTTGGGGTGCTGTCGAGTTAGCAACACTATGGGGGCTCAGTGAGCTTATCATTGGTCTAACGATTGTCGCAGTTGGGACCTCACTCCCTGAACTGGTATCGAGCCTGTCAGCAGCCCGTAAAGGCGAACATGATATGGCGCTTGGCAATATCATTGGCTCTAATATTTTCAATACTTTGGCAGTTGTCGGCTTGGCAACGGTCATTGCTCCTATCGCTGCTGATCCAGTGATTCTGTCGCGTGATGTGATGGCGATGGGAGTCTTGACGATATTGCTAGTGACACTGTGCGTATTTGCCTTTAAAACAAAGCGACAATTCGGTCGTACGTCAGGTGCCACATTGGTACTGTTCTTTATGGGCTACACCGCATGGCTGATTCAAAGCGTTAGTATGTAATTGTTTAACTTGAATCAATTGAGCAGTGACACGACTAAATTATTACGTCGATAAGAGTTACTACGTCAATGAAAGTTTTTACGTCAATAAAATTAGACTACGGTTTTTTCTTACGATTTTTAAAACCTCGCCATAACCCTTCATGTGCCACTTTTGGCATCTTTAGGGTGATGGTGTTGGACAGCATATCTTGTACTGCCAGACCGCGAGGGTTAAACAGACAGAACACATAGTTGAATACCAAACCAAGAAACGCGCTGGCCAATAAGGCGGCGCGTGACCCATCAATAAGACTGCCAATAATGCCGAAAATCAGCGGCATCAAACAAGCGGCCAAAATACGCTTAAACGACTGTCCCCACGTTAACCATTGACCTGCATCATTGATCGTTTTTAACCGCCACGTCTGCATACCCAATGTCTGACCACCACGGCGCCAAAATATTCCGTAGAATGCCACTAGTGTCAGTACAAATGATGGCGTCATAATGGCATTCTGATACCAGAGCGGCAGTGACTGAGCTTGTGAGGATTCAGTACCCGTCTCCATAGTCAATAGCGTACCTACGACGGTTAGTATCGTTCCTACCAAAAACAATAACGCCAAAATCAGCATACCGTCATAGAGAATCGCCACGACACGAGTCATAGGCTTAGCGATGGTTGGCTCTTCGTTAGGATCTTGCTGTACAGGCGCACTCGGTTGAAGGTTTGATTTGCGAGTCGTTTTTGACGGACGTTTAGATGGACTTTTTGACATGGTACAAGCTCATAGCAAGCAGTGAATAGTAACGCTATTGTACCGTAAATGGTTAGCCTATCGTACATTATCCTAGATGACTATCCACTATCATAGATGGCTCTCCAATATCGTAGATGGCTCTTTAATATTATTAGCTGGCTATCCAATCATGTTATACACAGAAGATGGTCGTAGAATAAATAAGTAGAAAGGTAAAAGTTGTAGACATAAAAAAACCGCCAATTGTCATAAGACAGGCGATTATTTTAATGTTTTATCAGCTTGTATTAAGCTATTATGCAAATGGTGCGCCTGGAGAGATTCGAACTCCCGACCCCTTAGTTCGTAGCCA
>OAOU01000057.1_pt1 | contig 22928 bp, 15 predicted proteins | sample 1470821 | NCBI WGS metagenome assembly OAOU01 (sample SAMEA3275579, study PRJEB22092) | marine metagenome | biome: ENVO:00000447 MARINE BIOME; feature: ENVO:00002042 SURFACE WATER; material: ENVO:00002010 SEAWATER | collected 2014-06-20T12:30:00+00 | depth 0 m
TGGATGGAGAATAATCTACCTAAACTGTTTCATGATATGGGCTGTATCGATTTTATAAAGATTTAACTATATGTATTTAGTTACGTATTAGGATTCTACCCACAGCCGGCGGTAGAACCTTACTGACCAGCACGTTACACAACCTAGTCAAAAAACCCGTTATTTTTTGCTGATGAGCCTGTAGGATAAAACGAATAACAACAATCGACCAAGCCGCTTAGCCATGATCGAGTGGGCCTTGATAACCCTTGATATAGTCGATTTGATTTAAAAATAATACAATAGACTGCAACGTCGCAGTAAGCAAAGAACAGGTATACCAGTCGCACGCTTTTTTTGCCTCATTCTGGTATTTTTAACTGACGGTAATAGGATCTAAAACATAAAGGACAATCATGTTTATTGTTGATAAAGCGGCTACAGCCGGTATGAAACACAAACTGCCCATACCCAAAATCATCTTTTTTGACATCGATGATACCCTGAGCCGGGGCGGTATGATCGCCGAGCATAACAAAGCGACTCTTGAGCAGCTAGCCAAGACGGATATCAAGCTGGTGATTTCGACTGGACGCTCTAAAGCCATCATACCTGATGATATTTTAGCGCTACTTGATGTGGGTGTCTTAGACGCTATTATTTGTATGAATGGGCAATACAGCTTCGATAAAAACGGGCGCATCAGCCACTACCCTTTGTCCGCTGAACAGACGGAAAAAATTGTACATCTTTGCCAACAGAGCGCGTTGATTCATAAGTTTGACTCCGCCACTCATATAGCATGGTCAGACGAAAACGAGCGCTTACGCGATTACAATGCTAGAACGCCAAACTCTATCGTCGATCCGGTCTATTATCAATCAACCCCTGTGTATCAGTGTTCTGTATTTTTTAACAATCAAATTGATAAAATGCAAGACGTGAACTTTGACCACTACGGTTTAAAGCTGGTGCATTGGCATCATATCGGCGCAGATATATTGCCTGTGGATGCCTCCAAAGCACGAGGCATCAAAGACGTGTGTGAGTACTACGCGGTAGATGTCAACGAGTGTATGGCGTTTGGCGATGGTATGAATGATCTAGAGATGTTTGATTTGGTCGGCTATGCGGTGGCGATGGGGGATGCTCAGCCTGATTTGATAGCACGAGCAGATTTTGTCACTGGAACGATTGAAGAGCGCGGGATACAAGCGGTGCTTGAGCAATTTCATGTCACACCCTGACAACTTGGGTCGGGTGAGTTTGCAAATAAGGACGCATAAACTACTCTCTCAGCCCCTACCTTTAGCGGCGCTTTGCTAGCAGACCATAAACCCAGCTACCAACTTTATAAAACCCTACGATGATAAGGATAAGTACCAACGCTGCCAGTGTATGAGCCAACCAAACTGGTACGTGGCTCAACCAACCAATCGTAAACGCCAACCCTAAATAGGTCTCAACAGGCCAATTGACGATAGACGCCTGTGAGCCTGCGTTGAACAGTATCATAAAAGCGACTATGCCGATCACCGCGGTAATAAATCCAGCACGTTTGTGGTTGTTCATCTTTTCTCTCTTCTATATTCAGTGACGTGTTTTGTGCATGAGGGTGGTTATCATTGATTCGTTAACTCATAGCGCGTTTAGACGTAAATACTAAGGCATCGTCAAACCACCATCGACAGCGATGGACTGTCCCGTGATAGCCGCGCTTAGATCAGAGGCCATTAGCAGAACTGAATTGGCAAAGTCATCCACTGAGGTTGCTTGACGCAGCGGGGTGGTCGTCGCAATGTAGTCGAAAACCGCTTCGGTCGTTAAACGGCTGGCATCCGTCGTTTTTAACAGGCCACCTGCCAGCAAGTTGACCCGAATACCATACTGCCCAAGCTCAGCCGCTAGGTTACGAGTCAAGCCAATCAAGGCAGATTTGGCCGTCGTATAGTCATAATAAGTGACCACAGGGTTGTAGACCAGATTGGTTGAAATGTTGAGGATCTTGCCTGTCTTTTGCGCTTTCATCTGGGGCAGGACTGCCTGCACGGCATTGACTGCACCCTTTACGATGCCATCTATTTGTTGGGTAAAATGTGACCACTGAACGGTTTCAATACTGGTATAGTTCGCACTAGGATTAAATTGGTAGCTTGGCAACGCATTATTGACCAGTATATCTATACGACCATAGCGCGCCGTCACCTCCTTTGCCATACCTTGCATCTGCTCAAGCTCTGTCACATCGGCTTGATAAGCAAATGCCTGCCCACCTGCCGCGACGATATCCGCAACTACTGTGTCAGCCGCTTCTTGACTATTGAGATAATTGACGCACACACTTGCGCCCGCTCCTGCCATCTTCTGAGCGATTTGTGCGCCAAGTCCACGACTGGCACCAGTGACAATAACCACTTTATTCAACAAAAAAGCCGGTATCACCGCGTTGGTCTGAGTCATGATGGGTCATCCATTATTATGTTATGGTTAGTCAAGAGCATAGCGCCGCCTAAATCTGCGCTTATCATAGCATGATTATCTGCTGTCATTGCCGCGTCCTAGGCTCGCTATAAATAGGGCCGTATATACCTGTTGGATTGGTCATTCAATCATTTGAACCAAAACGCTGAGCAACGGATCAACTCGGCTCAACGACTGTTAGGCACGCCCCTTTAAATTTTTGACCACAATGACCATAATAGTGTGACCATTTTACCAAACATTTATTACCTGTCAGTCTTTACTGATGGTTATCGATTTGCATCACCTCATCTAGGAGAGATATTTTGACCCATTTATCATCGTCCCACCTACCCGCACGCACGGCGGCCTCTGTCGGTCGTCTGATGCCAAAAGCCCTGTTGGCAATGACGGTTGGCTTGGCACTTGCTAGCTGTAGCAACTCTGACAACGCTGCGGCTGATGGTAGTGCCGCCACGAGCGATGTGACGCTTAATTTATATAACTGGTCAGAATACATGCCACAAGAGATTCTGGATGGTTTTGAAGAAGAGACTGGCATTAATGTGAATTACACCACCTTTGATTCTAATGAAGCCATGTACGCTAAGCTCAAGCTGCTCGATGAGTCTAGTCAGTATGACCTTGCGATCCCATCGACTTATTATGTCGAAAAGATGGCCAAAGAAGGGCTGCTACAAGAATTGGATAAATCGAAACTGAGTAACTTTAAAAATCTGGATACGTCATTTACCAACACCAAAGTTGACCCAGAAAATAAATACTCTATCCCTTATATGTGGGGCAGCACAGGACTGGCTATTAATGGCGATACTGTGGATCCTGCGACGGTCAACAGCTGGAATGACCTATGGGATCCTAAGTATAAAGGTCAGGTAATGCTCACCAATGATGTGCGCGAAGTGTTTGGTATGGCACTACTGACACTTGGCTATTCAGGCAATAGTAGCGATCCTGACGAGATCAAAGCGGCTTACGAGAAGCTCACCACGTTGATGCCAAATGTGAAAACCTTTAACTCCGATGCGACACGTATGCCTTATATCGAAGGCGAAACTGCACTGGGTATGACGTGGAATGGCGAGGCGGTTATGGCCAATGATGAAGGTTTGACCAGCTTGGTTTATAAGTACCCGTCTGAGGGCGCGATACTATGGATGGATAACTTTGTCATTCCAAAAAATGCAAAACAGGTCGATGCGGCGCACAAATTTATCGACTACTTACTACGTCCTGAAAATGCCAAAATCGTCAGTGAAGAGATTGGTTATGCCTCACCAAACATGGCAGCACGTGAGCTGATGGACGAAGACGTGCGTAATAATCCCACTATTTATCCTAGTAAAGACGTGCTAGCCAACGCTGAGTTCCAAGAAGATGTGGGCGATGAAGCACTACAAGTGTACCAACAGTATTGGGATAAGCTAAAAACGGGGCGCTAGTGACTTCTTTAGTGACTGCTTTTTAGCGATAACTATGAAGCTAGCAACGAAAAACGCTGACGTTAAAGAGTCAGCGTTTTTTTATTTAAGATCCACTATAATCAGTTGAAAATAAAATCGATACGTTAATATCATCGTGCTAATGGGATACATTTTTCTTGCTTGCTGTTCGCAGGCGTGACAGAGGCTACAAAAAATTTATCCCATTCACTCTGTATCGGTTTTAAATAGAATCGACTGTATATTATAAATGTAAGTCAGTCTCGCCGCCTTGCTGTTTTATCCGGCGCTGCTCACGACGCTGATAGCTCAGGCCAGACGCTGCATACCAGTGCGGTTTGGTGGTTTGTAGCAAGTCACTCAACTGCTGCAATTGGGTTTGCAAGGTTTGCGTCAACCAAAAATACCCCTGCCATTCAAACGCCAAGTGCTGTACGCTTGGGTACTCTGAGACGGCAATACGAGTAATGGGGCGAAACATCTCATCGCTTGGACTACGCAGTACTGCTGCCATATGCTGCATGGCTTGGGTCAGCTCATGCTGATAATGTATCAATAAAGTGTGATTTTCATCATCGATGTCGATATTGGCCAAGCGCGGCGCTGCACTCAATAGCAAGTCAATCGTTCCGATAATATTCCGGTGAGTACGCTGGATCGTCTCCAATGTCTCTTTTTTAATCCCTGACTCACTGGCTGTCGCAGCGATATGTGGACGCACGGCCAGCAAGCGTTTATTGATCTGTTGTAGCGCTGTGACTAACGTCTTGTTAACCGGTACTCCATCGACTGAAAACGCCACTGGGTTCGGCGGTTGAGCCAAATCTTGCGTCATCCCGTCCGCCGTGTCAATGTGGTTGCCCACGCTAGCATAGAGACTACTACAGGCATCGAGGTTACTACTCAATAAAAAACGCCACATCAGGGTCGACTTTAATGGCAAGACCAGTGTCACTGCCACGGCGACCCCCGTCCCAAGTAAAATATTTAGAGCGCGGTAAATCCCATCTTGTCCAATACTACTATGGCCCAAATCTGAGACAATCATCAACATCGTGATCCCAGTCAGCAGCCCCGTGTATCCCAGTTGCCTGACCGCCAGATAGCCAATGATGCCACTGATCAGTCCAATGAGCGCATAATCTACCCACAACCATGCACCCACGTTTTGACTGAACCACAACACACCAAGAGCGGCACCAATGCCCAACAAGGTGCCCATTACCCGCTCTTTAGCCTTGGTATAGATCGCGCCTTGGTATTGTAATAGTCCCAAAATAATAAAAACCGTAATGGTCGTCCACTCCCCATGGGGAAGGTTTGTGACCTTATTGACTAACAAGGCAAGTATCACAGCCACACCCAACCGTGTCGCATGCAAGATATCCGCGTGTTGATAACGAACATAAGGCTCAACAAACGGTGCGGTAAATCGTTGCCACATAGTTAATTTCACGTCGGGCTACTCTTTTTAGTTGATGGTCGGATAAGGGGTAGGAATGAGGCGCTAAGTATTCACATGCTAGCAGTAGCGCCTTCATTTACAAAGCAATTGTCAAAAAAAACGCCTTTTGCCTATTAAAAGACAAAAGACGTTCGAGCTCAAAGCCTACTTATGAATAATAAAACTATGAATAATGAAACGCAGAGAGGTTTGATGGCACTTCTAAAGTGTACTGCTAAATTATACTTCTAAGAAGTCCAATATCCCTTCAGCCGCTTGCCGACCTTCCCAAATCGCTGTCACGACCAGATCCGACCCGCGTACCATGTCACCGCCTGCAAAAATCTTCGGGTTTTTGGTCTGAAACTTATAAGGCTGATCTTCAAGTGCCAGTACAAGACCATTGAGACTCATTTCGACCTGCTGACCCTCAAACCAATCCGCCGGACTTGGTCTAAAACCAAAGGCCATAATCACCGCATCACAAGGGATAATTTCTTCTGAATTTGGAATGGGCTCAGGGCGTTGACGACCTCGGTTATCGGGCGTGCCCAATTGAGTCGTCACGACTTTTACGCCTTTGACTTTACCGTTTAAGCCAATGATTTCAGTTGGTTGACGGTTGAATAAAAACTCAACCCCTTCCTCACGAGCATTGACCACTTCACGGCGCGAGCCTGGCATGTTCTCTTCGTCGCGGCGATAGGCACAGACCACTTGCTCAGCACCTTGACGAATACTGGTACGGTTACAGTCCATCGCTGTATCACCGCCGCCTAGTACCACCACTCTTTTGCCTTTGAAGTCGATATACTCTTCGGGATTCTTTTCCCAATCATTACAACGATTGACATTGGCAATCAGATAATCTAGCGCATCATAAACGCCTTCGAGCTCTTCACCAGCAAACCCACCGCGCATATAAGTGTACGTGCCCATACCCATAAACACCGCATCATAATCGCTGAGCAGCTCATCAATACTAATATCTGTACCAATCTCTGTTTCCAGACGAAACTCAATACCCATGCCTTCAAAGATGACACGGCGATTGCGCATCACATCTTTTTCCATTTTAAATTCTGGAATACCAAAGGTAAGTAAGCCCCCAATTTCAGGACGCTTATCAAAAACGACTGGTTTGACACCATTTCTGACTAAGATATCTGCACAGCCTAGGCCTGCGGGTCCTGCACCGATGATAGCGACTTTTTTATCCGTCCAAACCACATCAGACATATCCGGACGCCAGCCGAGAGCAAAGGCAGTATCATTGATGTATTTTTCTACATTGCCAATGGTGACGGCCCCAAAGCCATCATTTAACGTACAAGCCCCTTCACATAAGCGATCTTGTGGACAGACGCGTCCGCAAACCTCAGGCAAGGTATTGGTACGGTGACACAATTCAGCCGCTTGAAATATCTGCCCTTCGGTGGCCAGTTTTAACCAATTAGGAATGTAGTTATGTACGGGACACTTCCATTCACAGTAAGGATTACCGCATTCAAGACAACGGTGCGACTGCTGCGCCACTGCTTCACTCTCAAACGGTGTGTAAATTTCGACAAATTCCGTTGAGCGCGTTGCGATGTCTTTTTTGATCGGCTCAAGCCGTGGTACATCTAAAAACTGAAAACTATTTTCTATGCGTTTTGCCATGGTGCTATCTCTTTTATATAAGGCTCTTTTACAGTGGGCGGTGACAGCCAGCGATGCTCAATGAACACAAGGCATGTCGGCTGTTGCTGTCACTTACCTGCTTAAAACCTGTGAGTTACAACGTATCTAAAAACCTATTATTGGGTAACCTACTCAAAGCTGCTATCAATCAACGATGACCAATCAGCTATTGTGGGTCTGCCATAGTAGTTTTAAGAAGGCTTGCAATGTTCGCAGCTTTTGGTTTTACCAAATAAACCTTACGAACGTAGTGTTCAAAGTCAGCCAGTATCGTCTGGCCCCACGCACTACCGGTTTTATCTATGTGAGTTTCGATCACACGTTGCAAATAGATGCGATGTTCTTCTGTTTGCTCGCTTGAAATACGATTCAGATCGATCAGTTCATGATTACAGCGATCAAAGAAGTCGCCTTCCATATCGAGTACATAAGCGAAACCACCGGTCATACCTGCCCCAAAGTTGAGACCTGTACGTCCAAGAATCGTGACGATACCGCCCGTCATATACTCACAGCAGTGGTCGCCTGTGCCTTCGATGACCGCGTGCGCCCCCGAGTTACGAACCCCAAAGCGCTCGCCTGCCGTACCAGCGGCATACAACTTGCCACCAGTGGCGCCATATAGACAAGTGTTACCGATAATGGCCGTGTTTTGTGCGGTAAAGCTTGAGTTTTTCGGTGGATAAATGACGATCTCCCCGCCTGCCATGCCTTTACCGACATAGTCATTGGCATCGCCTTCAAGCTCAATGTTCAAGCCGCCCGCATTCCAGACGCCTAAGCTTTGTCCTGCGGTGCCTGTCAGACGCAACTTAATTGGCATATCGCTCATACCCAGATTACCCCATAGCTGCGCGATTTCGCCAGAAATACGAGCGCCGATAGAGCGATCACAGTTACCCACATCATAGCTGTACTCACCGCCTGTGCCTTGGCGGATATTCAATAGCATATCGCTAATCATCTGCTCGGCGAGCAAGCCTTTGTCAAATGGCTCATTGCGCTCTACCTGACATGTTTGCGCTTTACCAGCACTGGCCGGATGACTAAACAGCAATGGGGTTAGATCAAGGTGGCGCTGCTTGTCAGTCGTCCCTTCTAATACGTCGAGCAAATCAGTACGTCCGACTAGCTCCTCCATACTACGTACGCCCAGTACTGCAAGCCACTCGCGTGTTTCGGTCGCCACAAACTTAAAGAAGTTAATCAACATCTCAGCTTCACCAATAAAGTGCTCATCGCGCAATCTGGCTTTCTGAGTGGCAACGCCTGTTGGACAATTATTCAAATGGCAAATACGTAGGTATTTACAACCAACCGCAATCATCGGTGTGGTACCAAAGCCGAAGCTTTCTGCCCCAAGGATAGCGGCTTTTACGACATCAAGACCCGTTTTTAGGCCACCATCGGTCTGCACTCGTACTTTATCACGTAGTCCATTAACACGTAGCGACTGGTGAGTCTCAGCAAGCCCCAACTCCCACGGTGAGCCTGCGTGATGAATAGAAGATAGCGGCGACGCTGCTGTACCACCATCATAACCTGAGATGGTGATTAGGTCAGCGTAGGCTTTTGCCACGCCCGTGGCGATTGTTCCAACCCCTGGACGAGAGACCAGCTTGACCGACACCAAGGCATCTGGATTGACTTGTTTTAAATCAAAAATCAGCTGCGCCAAATCCTCGATAGAATAAATATCATGATGCGGTGGTGGAGAAATCAGCGTCACCCCCGGTACAGAGTATCGCAAGCGAGCAATCAAGGCATTGACTTTACCACCCGGTAGCTGGCCACCTTCACCCGGTTTAGCACCTTGCGCCACTTTAATCTGCATCACTTCTGCTGAGCGCAGATACGCAGGAGTCACGCCAAAACGGCCTGAGGCTACCTGTTTGATTTTTGAGTTGCGCAGCGTGCCATAACGCACCGGATCTTCCCCGCCCTCACCAGAGTTTGAGCGTCCGCCAATGGTGTTCATAGCCATAGCAATGGCTTCATGGGCCTCAGGAGATAGGGCACCAAGCGACATGCCAGCAGAGTCAAAACGGGTCAAAATTTTGGAGATATCTTCGACCTCATTGACATCGATACTGTTGTCCGTCTTTAACTGCAATAAGTCGCGCAAGGTAGCAACTGGACGGCTATTGACCAGATCTGCATAATGACGATAATTGACGTAATCGCCCGTTCGTACCGCCGTATGTAAGCTGTTGATTACGTCTGGATTAAAGGCATGATATTCTTTGTTAAAGACAAACTTGAGCAATCCACCTTGATCGAGTGGTGCACGGCGTTTAAAGGCATTAGCAGCCAGTTGTGCTTGATCCGCTGCCAAATCTGCAAAGGTTGCGCCTTTAATACGACTTTGCACGCCTTTAAAACACAAGCTTACGACTTCTTCTGAGAGGCCAACGGCTTCAAACAACTGGGCACCGCGATAAGAAACCACGGTAGAGATGCCCATTTTTGATAAGATTTTTAGCAGGCCTTTATCCAAGCCTTTACGGAAATTTACCCGTGCTTGAATCGGATCACCAAGCAGCTCGCCCGTTGCGACCAAGTCATCGATGACATCGTAGGCTAAGTATGGATAAACGCAGGTCGCACCAAAGCCAATCAATACGGCTACTTGATGCGAATCACGAGCAAGACCTGTCTCAATGATGAGATTGGCATCGGTACGAATACCTTGGGCAATGAGGTAATGATGTACGGCACCCGTCACCATAATAGCGTTGGCCGGCACTTTATCTACATCAATGGCCTTATCAGACAACACAATCAGTGTATTGCCCGCTCGAATGCTACTCGCCACTTGCTCACAGATGGCAGTAATGGCATCAGACAATTCTAGCGTACGATCATAGTTCAAGTCGATACGATCCATCTTGAACGCAGGATCCTCTAAAGTCTCAAGCTGCTGCATCTTGCTGGCTGATAACACCGGTGACGATAGAATAATACGATGGGCATCTCTTGCAGACGGCGCAAACACATTGGTTTCAGCACCTAAGCACGTCTGTAGCGACATCACAATAGATTCACGCAGTGGGTCAATCGGTGGATTGGTCACCTGTGCAAACTGCTGGCGGAAAAAGTCACCAACATGACGAATTTGCTGCGATAGTACTGCCATCGGCGTGTCATCCCCCATCGATCCGACTGGCTCTTGACCATTTTCGGCATTGGGACGAATGATTTCAGTGCGCTCTTCATTGGTGATGTGATACATTTTTTGCAAGGCTTTTAGCTTGTCACCGCGGCAAGACTGTGCCGCCAATGTTTCTTCTAAACGCTCATCATCACGAACACGAGTGGCTTCTTCACGTAACCATTTACGATACGGATGGGCTTCTTTAAGTAAGGTTGCAATTGCCTTAGTATCTAAGATTTGACCGGTCAACGTATCAATGACCAGCATCTGACCAGGTCCAACGCGGCCTTTTGCCAATACGTCTGTCGGCGAGTAATCCCAAACGCCAACCTCAGAGGCGACCGTGATATACCCATTTTTGGTGGTCACCCACCGCGACGGACGCAGACCATTTCGGTCGAGCATACAAACGGCATAGCGCCCATCTTGAATCACCAAACCTGCTGGGCCGTCCCACGCTTCCATATGCTGCGAGTAAAACTCATAAAACGCGCGCAAGTCCATGTCCATGCTATCGACATTCTGCCAAGCGGGTGGCACTAGAATCGACATCGCATGGAACAAATTCATACCGCCTGACATCAGCACTTCAAGCATGTTATCCAAGCTTGATGAGTCAGAACCCGTGCGATTTACCAAAGGCGTCAACTCATTCAAATTGGGCAATTTTTCTGATTTTAGTTTTGGCGTACGTGCTTCCGACCAATTGCGGTTACCCGTGATGGTATTCAACTCGCCATTGTGGGCAAGATAACGGAACGGTTGTGCCAACGGCCAGCGTGGCAAGGTATTGGTTGAGAAGCGTTGATGGAACACCACGATATGCGACGCCAAACGCTCATCTTGTAAGTCTAAAAAGAACGCTGGCAAGTCTGATGGCATCACCAAACCTTTATAAATAATCGTCTGGCAACTCAATGAGCAAACATAAAACAGCTCATCATCGACCAAACGTTGCTCCGCTTTTTTACGGGCGACAAACAATTTACGATTAAAATCGTCCGCTGCCAGCTCATTGTCATTGGGGACATTGACAAACACTTGCTTAAAATCTGGTAGTGTCTCACGACCAATCTCACCAACAATACTTAAATCAAGCGGCACATCGCGCCAACCTGCAACCTCTAGTCCTTGTGCCTCGATCTCCTCGCTTAGTACTTGCTGGCTATGCTTGGCCTTAGCCTCGTCTAAATTGACGAACACCATACCCACTGCAAAATTCTCGGTAAGTGTAAACTGCTGCTCAGCTGCGATTTGTTTAAAAAACTCAGTAGGCGTTGCCAGTAATAAACCACAACCGTCACCAGTTCTACCGTCAGCCGCAACACCGCCGCGGTGAGTCATACAACTGAGGCTATGAATAGCAGTTTTTACCAAATCATGGCTGGCCTCACCCTCAATGTGAGCAATCAAACCAAAACCGCAATTATCAGAAAAGTCATCTGGCGTGGCCAGGTGGGTTTGCGAGGAAATCATTGACATAGCTGGTCCTTTTAAGTAAACGGGTAACTTAGGTAACCAATGCGGCACATAAGCTGACACCCGTAGGCAGAACGGGCTGGTAATTAATATTCGTATATCCGAATTAATAAATGGTGTGACGCTCATAGCCATCATGCTTTGAGAGTAAGGTAAAACCCTTGACCCTCCTAGTCAGTAGATGATGTCTTAACAGGTAATTAGTGTATTAACAGATAGTAAGTAGTAGCCCGTGGCAATGGGGCGAAACACGTCCCTATGTGCCAGTTACTTAATCATCAATAACGTAACGTCGTTATTATGAGTGTCGCTTGTCATTGTATTATGCCTAGCATTTCAAGCTGATTGGCTGGGCATCGAACAACAGTACATTTGATTAATTTTGAATATCTGACGCTCTGTATTCAAGCGCTTTATTAACCCTAAAAAGAGTGACAATAAGAGAGGTTGCGCCACTTGCAGTAGCTTCGCTATGCATGACAAGCAGCTGCGCTTGAGACAACAAGTTTTAGTAACATATCTTATGAATAAGAGCGTCTTACTAAATGATTGTTAGATAAATAGTTTTTTACGATAACTATACAGAACGTCGCCCACAGTTATATTAGTTAATGATGGGCAAAAAATCTAGTCTTTTCTCTCGATTCATCGACCATATTTTGTAAGAGAACTTATTACTATTGGTTATAGGATGACTCAAAATCGTAGTTACTCTCTAACGTAAAGTAATAATTGCAAGGCTTGGTTACCCTAACTCAGGTAGCTGTGTTATCCCTGCACACTTATTATAGCGTTGATCACCCATTAATAAACTCGCATAAAAAAACCCACCAACTGTTTTTGTTAGTGGGTTTTATCTTTTATCATCATCGCGACGTTGTCACTGCTGTGAACTACTAGCTAGCCACTAGTTACTTTTATCTTCTATTAGGGTTTTTATGCTATCGCTACTCGTCTTAGGAGAGCTATTCGCTTTAGAGGCGTTGGTGTTATCACTTTTGCTGACAGAATTTGTATTATTCGTATTACTTGGCGGCTTAGGCGTTGGCACTACTGGGGGTTTTTTCGTGCTGTTACTATCAGTCGCGGATGCCGCTGGTTTTTTGGTGTCCTGCGCAGGTTTTTTCACACTGTCTTTGTCTTTAGACGTCTTATCAGCTGGCGCTTGTCCTTCATAACCGACGATACGCTCTTCACTCACGGATAAAGTAGCAGAAGTATCAGCTGACTGGCGAATACTTTCCTCATTATTGTCATTTTCGGCGTCTTGGCTACTACGATTTTCATTGTTGCTTGCTGCTTGGTTACTATCACCGCTGCTAGCATTTTGCGTTTGCTGACGCACGGGGACTTCGCGTTTAGTTGGGTTCAAATTCACGGAACGTGTGCGTTTTGTGCTTAAGTCTTTTACTGGATCAGGGCGTTCATAGTTATCGATAATACTGACATAGCGATTGACCTCTTCTGGTAACACCCGCACGTTATCAGGCAACTTAAAGTCTATGAGTTTTGCGGCGCCGACAGCTTCTTGTGGACTGCTCATGATCCCATAAGTCAGCATATAACGTACTTGATTTGCATCATCGAGATATCGGAAGTAAGCAAATTTATCACGGTCCTCGCGGCCTTCTAGGTAACTGACAATCACCTCGTTTTCAGTGACATTCATCACCTGCACCGTCCATTTGCCTTTATTGGCCAGCAAATAACGCTTGTCTTTAAACTCATCAGGATAGTTGCGCAAGTCACGAACCGTCGCATCAAAACTGATGGGCTGCACATCGGTATCAAGCTCATGTAGCGACTCAATTTTTAAGGGCTGTTCAAGCTCATTACTTAATGTCTCCGGTGCTGATATCGGGGCATTTTCGATCTTGGCACCCAGCGCTGGTGTTTGACTAAGCATCCAGACCAGCGCCGTCACCACCCCCAACAGCAAGGTCATTATCAGCCAAATCAGTGCTTGCCGGCGATATGATTGGCGAGCGGTACGAGTCGTCGATCTTGAGGCTGCCATGGAAATGTCCTTGGTGAGAATATGTTCAACCGCACACGTCAATGCGTGTTTGAGTAAAATGACGGCTAACCAGTATAATAGGTATGTTTATAGCCAGTGAGCTATGAAATGTTGAGGTGTTATGCCCTAGGTGGTGACAATACGTCAGTTAGCAGCTTGGCATCAAAATCATTGGTCAATACGGCCTTACCTAGTGATTTTAACAAAATAAGGCGGATTTGTCCGTGTTTCACTTTTTTATCATGACCCATCAAATCTAAAGCAGTTTGCACCTCGATAGACGGCGGTGTGATAGGCAAATTGGCCAAGGTTAACACACGTTTAACTCGGGCAACTTCCTCGGCCGTTAACCAGCCCATTTTTTGCGACAGTTCGGCCGCTTGTACCATCCCAGCAGCGACTGCTTCACCATGCAGCCAGTTACCGTAGCCTTGGTGCGTCTCAATCACATGCCCAAAAGTATGCCCAAAGTTTAACAACGCCCGCACGCCTGACTCTCTCTCGTCTTGCGCGACGATATCGGCCTTATACTGACAGCAGCGCTTTACTGCATCGCCAAGTATGGCCAAATCCAATGCCATCATCGCAGGCAAATTGTTTTCAAGCCACGTCAAAAACGCTTCGTCCATGATAAGCGCGTATTTAATAACTTCAGCGAGTCCTGCCGACAGCTCACGCGCGGGCAGTGTTTTGAGCGTGCTCATGTCCGCAAGCACCATTTGCGGCTGCCAAAAAGCGCCAACCATGTTTTTGCCTTGCGCATGATTGATGCCCGTCTTGCCCCCGACACTTGAATCCACTTGCGACAGTAGCGTGGTTGGAATCTGGATAAAACTCACCCCCCGCATAAAACTGGCCGCCGCAAAGCCTGTCATGTCCCCAACCACGCCGCCACCCAACGCGATCAGTGTGACATCACGATTGAAATGCTCCGCCATCAAGGCATCGTAGATTTGGTTGATACTGGTCTGGTTCTTATATTGCTCACCATCAGGGAGGACGCAAACCTTGACGGTAAATTGCTCTGCCAGCTCTTCTGCTAAAGCATTCAAGTATAAAGGTGCAACGGTGTCATTGGTGACAATCAACACTTGGCGACCGCTGATATAGGGTGCGACTTGCTTTGCCATGCTGTTATTTTCTGTCGCCGTTTTTTCAGTAATGACAATTGGATAGTCATGACTTTGCGTATGAACGGTTAATCCATCATGAAACAGTGGCTTGGCCATGAGCACTCCCTAAGCATTTTAATGAGATAAAAGTAGCTGACTGTAATTAATAACTCGGTTTATCTTTGTCTCTTATCACTCTTTTTTAGAGCCTGCTGCGCTAGAGATATTAAAGGACGCTAGCTGCTGTAAGAGTTGGTTGACCATATGCCGCGGGTACGTGTGCCCAGTTGGCATTATGATATGCGCAACTTGACGATATAATGGATCGCGTGTGCTATACAGGTCTTGCAGTATTTGTCTGGGATTAGGCTGCTGTAACAATGGTCGTGATTTGTCTTTGGCCGTACGAGCCATTTGCACATCGACTGGTGCATTCAGATAAACCACAATGCCGCGTTGATTTAAAAACGCGCGGTTTTCAGCACTCATCACGGCGCCGCCGCCGGTGGCTAAGACAATGTGGGGTTTCTGAGTGAGCTCATCAATGGCTCGCGTCTCACGCTCCCGAAACCCAGCCTCACCTTCTTTAGCGAATATCCAAGCAATATCGGCACCTGTTTGTGACTCAATATACCAATCGCTGTCTACGAAGGTGCGTCCTAACTGCTTGGCAAGCAATTTGCCGATCGTCGTCTTCCCTGCTCCCATCGGTCCTACTAAAAACACCGACGGTAATTCCTCCACCATAACACTCACTCAGCTAAATTAGGTATGATACAACGTCATTGATATTCTGGCTAGTAATGCGCTGTGATTATTGTTCGCAAACTTTAAAAATTTATACATAAAAAAAGCAAGCGTTGCGGCTTGCTTTTTTGGACAAAAAACAATCAAAGACGGCTTAATCCAAGCGACTGATACCATCGTTGATTAATTTTGGTGTGACAAATATCAACAGCTCTTCTTTATTGTTACTGCGCACATCACGACGGAACGCGCGACCAATATACGGCAAGTCTCCTAAAAAAGGCACCTTATCGACGCCGTTATTGGTACGGTTTTTAAAGACACCGCCTAGCACAACCGTTTGACCATCTTCAACAATAACGTTGGTTGAAATAGAGTCCTCAGCGATGGCGACCTGATTGTTAATAATAGTTGGTGTGCCGTTTGTAATGACCAGTTGCAAACCAATCTTACCATCAGGCGTGATGTTTGGTGTGGCTTCTAGGCTGAGTGCCGCCTCTTTAAAACTGGTCGTCGTGGCGCCACTGGCGGATGCCTCTTGGTAAGGAATCTGGGTACCAGAAGACACTTTCGCTGTTTGTTTATCTGCGGTCAAAATCTTTGGCGTAGAGATCACTTCACCGCGGTTGTCAGCTTGCAATGCTGACAGCTCAAGATCGAGCATCACATCAGACATACTGAGCAAACCAAAAGCGATACTACCCGCTGGGTTGGCCACCCCTAAATCCACGTTTAGATTATCAGGACGGGTAATATCATAAGAAGGGTAAGAAACCGTTTGGCCATTGACCGTTGTCGTTTCTATGTCAAAGTCTTTTAGATCCGCCAATGTTTGATTACTACCACCAACCAATAGATTACGATTATTGGCCGCACCATTTGACAAGATACCCCAACGCACCCCAATCTCTTTACTAAAACTATCAGTGGCACTAACAATACGTGCTTCAATCATTACCTGACGGACTGGAATGTCGATTTTACTGATTAATTTGTGGATATTCTCAATACTTTTAGCCACATCTTTAATGATTAACGTATTGGTGCGCTCATCGACCGTGACCGTTCCACGATTGGATAACAGCGTATTATTGTCGTCAACGCGATTGGCAATACCACTATTACCACCGCTAGACGCGCCACTACCTTGAGAAATAAGAGTCAGTACATCTTGGGCTTTTGCATAACTTAAGCGAATGTACTCAGTGCGTAGGGGGGCAAAAGACTCAACTGCTTGCTGTGCCTCAAGCTCACGTGCTTCTTGTTCAGAAAGCTCAGTCGCGGGCGCCACCAAGATGACATTCCCATTTTCACGTTTCCCTAGGTTTTTACTTTTCAAAATAATGTCAAGTGCTTGATCCCATGGGACATTGATCAGGCGCAAGGTGATATTACCAGACACCGAATCACTAGCAACAATATTCATCTCGGTAAACTGCGCTAAAATATCTAAAACGCTACGAATCTCAACGTCTTGAAACTCCATAGACAGTCGCTCACCGCTATACACTTTTTCTTCAAGCGTCGGCTCACGTAGCAGTTCAGGCTTATTAATACTGATGTTTAACTGATTGCCCGATTGGTAAGCTTGATACTCGTAATCATCGACCATATTGATAGTGATGACACCGTTTTGGCCTTGGTTCTTGGTATCAATACTACTAACAAGACCACTATTAATATTTAATCGACGTAGTAAATTTCTTGGAACCGTACTGCCTGTCAAACGTACAACCAGCTTATTACCTTGACGTTGTACATCCACAGGAATGGCTTCGTTGGCAAGGGCGATACTGACATTGCCACCACCATTATTCCCGGCCGCAAAATTGACCGCGCTTAGACCGTCATAACTGTACTGCTTACTCACTTGTGACGCGGCAAGCTGCGGATTGAGTAGAGGATTGACTCTGACCACCATCGTATCGGCTGGTACGGTCTTTTTTTCTACTGCCCGACTGGTGGTGCGGACGGCAGCCACAGGCGCCGCACTGGTCTCGACAATTGGCGTGACAACAGCTGTGGTCGTCAGGTCATCACTGTCGTTGAGCACGTCTTGAATAGGGTCGCTGGTCACGACTGGACGATTGGGATCCGTAATGGTCAGCAACAAATCATTGCCCTCAATCGCTGTCGTATAATTGCCTGACTGCTTGAGGCCAATGATAAGACGCGTGGTACTGTCACTACTTAACGTCGTAACATCATTGACCACGCCAACATTATACTCATTGAAACGACTGGCCAACCCGTTTTGCACTTGTTCGAAATCTAGTACCAAACGGCTAGGATCATCCAGCTGATAAGCCGCCGGTAATACTGGTAAGCCTGCAAAGCCCAAACGCAGTTGCGTCACCGCAGGCGCTGTTTGTACCACAGTGACGTTGTTAATACGCTGTACAGCATGGGCACTGTTACTCACTGCTACCATGCTGATTGCCAATGCTGAAATGGCAAAAGCAGAGGACACGCGGTTGCTCATCATCATTACCTTGTTATTGCGTACTGTCATTACTTATTCCTCAAAAAATCTGCCGACTTAGCTTATGGGGGATACCAGCGACTGGGGTTTTTCAATGAACCCTGCGCGGCTGTCTGGCACAATTTCAATCAAATTAATCTGGGTCGGCGTGATTTCAACAATACGGCCGTCATTTAATCCAAGATAATCACCTACTTTAACACTAGCAACCGAGCCATCAGGACGTTGTATCAGCGCATAGCGCTGTCCCTCGGGGGATACCACCACACCACGAAAAACCAGTTGCGATAGCTCATACTGCTCAAGCGGTTCTTTTACTCTGGTAATATCAGGGCGCACACCGTCAATTGAGGTGGTCGGGCCTTCTACATTGACCAAACTTGGTGGCAAAAATGGACTACGCTGCGCACTAGCACTGTAAACGAAGTCTTCTACCAGCTCCGCCTTGGGCGGCGGCTCAATAGGCTGTGCAGGCTGATTGCGTATGTCAGTCATTGCTTGCTCTGCCATGGCAATACGGTCAGTACAACCCGTCATTGATAACACAGTAACGCTTAACACCAGTAGGATGGGCAATTTTTGGCTACTCATTAGTTGCCTCCTGCATTATCAGTCGCAGCGCCAGTTTCATCCTCAGGCGCCGCTTCTTTTGAGCGATACGTTTTGGTTTGTAGCACCAGATTAAGCTCTGGTAAGACGTCCAGTGTTGGCTGCGGATTACTCACCTCAAAGTCGTGCATGGTAATAATTCGTGGCAGGGCCGCAAGACCACTGATAAAGCTGCCAAATTGATGATATTCACCTAAAGCTGCAATGCGAATAGGCTGCTCAATAAAGAACTCGTTCTCAATCTCAGGTTCGACGGAAATGTCTTGAAAACGGATGTTACTGCCAACGCCCGTCATGTTGATCCCTTCTACCAACTCTGACACACGGGTATCTTTTGGTAGCTGATCGAGTAAGGTGTTGAATTCCGTCTCCATTTGGATAACTTGTGCTTGATACGCTTTTAAGTGGCGCGCGCGTGACTCTTTTTCACGGTAGCTCTCAAGCAAGGTTTGCTGCTGACTTTCGGCAGCGCTGATCTCATCAATCTTGCTGCTAATCGGTAGCGCCCACGCTAGTGCCGCTATAAAGACAATGATAAGCCCAATAACGGTTATTTTTACTGGGAGTGGCCAGCTGCCATAGTTTTCGGAATCTAAAGACTCAAAACTGCGCCGAAACTCATTTAGATCAAACTGCTTCTTTGGTGTCACCGCCGTTTTTCTGGTTTTGATCAGGCTTTTTTTGCGGCTAAGCTTCATAGCTCACCTCCCAGCTCAGCATCAGCAGATGTGGCTGTCTCTGACTGCACTTTCGTCGTTACCACAAACTGTACATAACTGTCTTCAGGATAAACAGGGCGCGGCGCCTCGCCAGCAGTAACCGTATTATTAAGCGCTGGTGCTGTTTCATACGCACTGATATTTTGTTGAATGTTACTCACCGCAGAGTTGCCCATCCACTTACTGTTATCAAGATTGCGAATCAAGCTTGAGACTACATTTGGGTTGTCTGCCAGACCCGTCAAAGTGAGCGTATCGCCTTCACGTTTGAGGTTATTGAGGTACAATGCTGGGGGAATGGCTTTAGCAAGATCATCCCACAGACGTACTGGTACAGGGCGTCGACCCTGCAAGTCTTGGATCACCTGCATACGTGAGATAATGTCTTCACGGCGCTGCTCCAGACTATCAATCTCAGTGAGCGCTGTGTCTAAACGAGCATTTTCTTGTTCGATCAATGCGTTGGCATCGAGCTGCTCATCAAGCTCATTGTTAAAGTAGCTCCACGAAGCAAAGGCGACCAACAGAGTGAGCAAAGTCACCGCGACCACTAATGTTATAAATTCTTTGTTGCGACGTTCGCGCTCTTCTTGTCGCCAAGGTAAAAGGTTAATACGAGCCATTAGTCAAAGCTCCTTAACGCAAGACCGCACGCCGCCATCAAGCTTGGTGCCTCAATAGCCAGTTGTTCATTGTCGATATCTGGCGCAATGGTCATATTGACAAACGGATTGGCGATACTGACCGTCACACCAAGTTTTTGTTGTGCCATACCTGCCAGACCAGCGATAGAGCTACTGCCACCAGCCAGTACCACATGATCGATACTACTGTACTGGCTTGAGGAGAAATAAAACTGTAATGAACGAGTGATTTGTTGAATGGTATTTTCGATAAATGGGGTTAGTACATCAATATAGTAATCATCAGGTAAGGTGCGCTCACGCTTACTGATATCTGCCTCTTCAGCCGTGAGCCCATAACGGTTTTGAATCGCCTCTGTCAACTGTACGCCACCAAATAACTGCTCGCGACTATAGATAAACTCACCATTCTTAGCAACATACAAAGTCGTTTGATTATGGCCGATATCTACCAAGGCCACCAATTCTGGATTATTTGGTAAGTTATCAACCATGAGACCAAAAGCACGCTCAATCGCATGGGATTCAATATCCATCACTTTGGTTTGCATACCACCGAAAGTTAAAGCATCGACACGTTGATCGACATTTTCTGAGCGCGAGGCCGCAAGTAATACTTGTACCATCTCATCACTTAACAAAGACGGACCTAACACCTCAAAATCCAAATTCACGTCTTCTAAAGGATAAGGCACGTATTGATCGGCATCCAAACGTATTTGAGCTTCACGCTCAACATCACTTAACGCCGCGTCCATATCAATAATTTTGGTAATCACTGCGGATCCTGACACTGCCGTGGCGGCCTGACTACCCGTCGCCTGACAGCGCCTAGCCAAAGTCGCAATCACATTGCCAACCGCTTCAGTGTCTACTAAAAGCTTATCGACCACCACTCCTTCCGGAAGTCCTTCAATACCATAAGATTTTAAGTGAAACATGCCCTGTTGGCGCTGTATATCAACCAACTTTACTGAGGTGGCACAAATATCCACGCCAATCAAATGTTGACTTTTGGAAGTAAATAGCCTCACAAGCTCTATACCTTATATTAAGTGTACACTTTGATAGTTATTTGTAATAATTGAACACAATACTTTACTTAATAGATAGATTCAAGCGTTTAAATTGGCTGTTAAGGCTAACTTACACATTTATTATGACCTCTTATTTTGTTCAAGGTATAATGCCTTACCTGTTGCAAATTTTAATTGATAAGCCTTACTATGACCAAAAAAATTGCTACCGCACGTCTCATTCATTTTTTAGTGGGACTTTTTATCGCCTGCTTAGCGTTAGCAGTGGTTTTAGCGCTTGCTGTGCCTATTGGTTTTTACGGTATGGCAATGTATTTATCCCCTACTTTGCCTAGCACACAAGAGATTAAGACAGCAAATCTTGAGATGCCATTACAGGTTTATAGTAGTGACGATAAATTAATCGGTCAATACGGCAATCGCTTATCGCTCCCTGTTACCTTTGATGAGATTCCTGAAGATCTCACCCATGCTTTTTTAGCGGCAGAAGACGCCTCTTTTTTTCAGCACAGTGGTATTAGTATTAAGGGACTAGGCCGTGCGGTTACCGAAGTGGTGACTGATGATGACAGTCAAACAGGTGGCTCTACCATCACCATGCAGGTGGCCAAAAACTACTTTTTGAGTCCAGAACGCACCCTAAATCGTAAGCTGACTGAACTGTTCTTGGCTCGTAAGATTGAAGATGAACTCAGTAAAAATGAGATCTTGACGCTTTATGTCAACAAAATCTACTTGGGTGAAGGCGCTTATGGCGTCCGCGCTGCTGCCAAAAAATACTACAGTAAATCACTAGAAAATCTGACTATTGCTGAGATGGCCATGTTGGCCGGTCTGCCAAAAGCGCCATCTAAATACAACCCTGTGGCCAATCCTAGCCGCGCGCTGACTCGTCGCAACTGGATCATTGGACGCATGCACGAGCTAGGCTATATCACCAAAGCTCAATATGACGAAGCCGTTAATTCACCAGTAGGCATCAACCTTTATCAAGAGAAGCTTGACGTTAATATGCCCTATTTGGCAGAAATGACTCGCGCTACCTTGGTCGAACGCTACGGTGAGCAAGTGATGCACAGTGGTTGGCGCGTACGTCTTACCGTGGATAGCGAAGCACAAACAGCAGCAGAAGCGGCTATCCTAACAGGCTTGGTCGCTTACGAGCATCGTCACGGCTGGCGCGGGGCAGAAGCAAATGACGAGCCTTTAGAGAATTTCCGCCGTTATAGCAATATGTATCCTGCCAAAGTCACTCAAGTTAACGCTCAAAGCTTTGATGCAACCTTGCAATCAGGTAAAAATATAACTGTTAACTGGCCTGAGATGAGCTGGGCAGCCAAATACATTTCTGCTGATCGTATCGGCTACCCTCCTACGAGCGCCAGTCAAATTGTCAGTCAAAACGATATCATTCGAGTGATACCTACCGCTAATGGCAGTTGGCAGCTGAGTCAAATACCAAACATACAAGGCAGTCTGGTCTCCTTAGATCCAGAAACTGGGGCGGTAAATGCCTTGGTCGGTGGATTTGACTTTAACCATAGTAAGTTTAACCGCGCCTTACAAGGCTGGCGGCAACCTGGTTCAACCATTAAACCCCTCGTCTATACAGCGGCGTTAGAAAAAGGCTATCGTCCAGACAGTATTGTCTCGGATCGCCCAATCCAAGTAGGAGACTGGAAACCTAAAAACTCTGACGAACGTTTTTTAGGAGACATCACGCTACGGCGCGGGCTGTATTTGTCTCGCAATCTGGTTTCTATTCGCTTGCTACAAGCCATCGGTATCTCTGATGTGCGCAGCCTGTTGGATGAGTTTGGTCTTGATAAAGAGAAGTTGCCGACGACGTTGTCATTAGCACTAGGGGCAGGGCAAGCAACGCCATTACAGATGGCAACG
>OAOU01000058.1_pt1 | contig 22907 bp, 21 predicted proteins | sample 1470821 | NCBI WGS metagenome assembly OAOU01 (sample SAMEA3275579, study PRJEB22092) | marine metagenome | biome: ENVO:00000447 MARINE BIOME; feature: ENVO:00002042 SURFACE WATER; material: ENVO:00002010 SEAWATER | collected 2014-06-20T12:30:00+00 | depth 0 m
ATACGCGGGGTATCGGTTGCATTTAGGCGCTGATGGCTGATCGCATCCACGTCACCAAGGTAATCATAAAGCGCACCGATACCCTCATTTTGTCGCCACTGCTCTACGTGTGCACGGGTGCTGTCATCACTATCAGGCACAGGCGACAGCCCATCAAGTAGCGCCATGTAATACATCATAGTACCGCCCACAAGCAAGGGAGTCTTGCCGTTGTGATGGCAGTCATCAATAAGGCGCGCAACATCACTGACGAACTCAGCAACACTATAGCTTTGCATGGGGTCAACGATATCGACTAAATGATGGGGGTAACGCTCAAGCTCAGCGGCTGTCGGTTTGGCCGTACCGATATTCATATCACGATATATCAGCGCCGAATCTACGGATATTAGCTCATAACGCCCTGTATCATATAATTCATAAGCCAAAGCTGTTTTACCACTGGCGGTGGGTGCCATCAAACACACCACACTGTTCTCCGCCATATGATGAGATAAGCTATCAGACGACTGTCTCATGGGATTGCCTTTCATATTATTTATATTCTGGAGTAAATAGAAACTGATCTAGAGACGCGCTTAAGGGCATTTAGTGCGTCTCTGACAGCATGAGCGCTACCAATCGATTGCTGTCTATGGTTTTAATGGCATGCTTAAACAACAGCTCTTTAATGTCTGTGTTAAACGCCCTCAAATCTTGTCCTGACATTTGCGCGCTTACGATGGCAAGCTGCTGATTAATCTCTCTAGCACCATTCACACTATTGGACATTTTATCTTTTTTAAATATCTCGTTACTCACTACCCTGTTACTAAACACACGGGATTCAAACAACCCACTGACCTTCAATCGCCAAACGTCTGCACTAATGAGTAAGCACTGTCCTTCACTATAAAACAATAGCCATGGACGCGTCTTTTCACCCTCATTGCCCTCCTCCATAAGAGACTCGGACACTGATTCATCCAAGCTAGCAATGATATCTAAACAGTAGGGTACGCCTATTGTTTCTATCAATGAATCGTTCAAATCAGTTGGAGTGGCATGCGCGGTCGTCATATTTTGATATGAAGGCGCCTCAAAATCGGCTACTGCTTCACACTCAGATAACTGCGTAGTGACTGACGGCTGATAGCGGCGTTTAGGCGACTGTACTTGACCGCTTTGGACGAAACTATGGATAGCAGAAGTCTTGGGCAAGGTTGTATCAAGTGATTTACTGGTAGACACATGACGGTTGGGTAATGTTGTCTCTGGCTGAACTGCCCTTTCTGTCGCACTGAACGCTTTCAACTTTGAACGAAGTGCATGGTTTAAATGTGCCATGACATTATTGAGCGGACTTATTTTAATGCGTTGTTTGGATGGGTGCACATTGATGTTAAGCCAATGAGTGGGCATATCAAAATAGAGCGCATAACCCATTCCTGTGAGCTGCGCGCCTTGAGCCAATTGGCGGAGCTGATTGCTGATTAACGCTTCTTTTACCAGCCGACCATTTACATAGATCAACTTTGGCAGGCTCTCTTTTTGGTCACGCATAGGCCATAACCAACCACTAATACCTGCGTGGTGATTAGCGCTTTTATTGTTGTCATACTCTGATGATGGCTGGGTTAAACTAGATAAGTCAACCGCTACTTCAATCGCATTCTTTGTCAAAGCGCTACCTATCGCCTGCTCAAGGCGCGCTAAAGACAGACGGTTATTATGTTCGTTATGGGTAGTACTAGCAGATAGTGACAGCCTTTTTTTATGATCGTGAAAGAGCATGAGGGTGATGTCTGCTCGTGCTAATGCTACCTCACGAACAATCGTTTCAATGTGGCCAAATTCGGTGGCAATAGACTTCAAGTTGCCTCGGCGTGCGGGCACATTAAAATACAAATCTCTTACCGTAATCGTCGTGCCACGATTGTGCACCACGGGTAACAGTGTGGGCGTCTCATCCAACACGCCAGCAACCTGTAATTGGCGGCCAATCCCACTGTTATCGTGGCTACTAGTCAGCGTCAAACGAGAAACAGCTGCCGTTGCTGCTAATGCCTCGCCGCGAAAACCCAACGTCATAATGCCATGCAGATTGGCCACATCAGCGACTTTGCTGGTGGCATGACGGGTAATCGCCATCACCATATCATCGGGGTGGATACCAACCCCATTGTCCACCACCTCAATCATGCCCATACCACCTTGAGTAATATGGACCTCAATATTAGTAGCACCCGCATCGATAGCATTTTCAAGTAACTCTTTGACCACCGCTGCTGGACGCGTGACGACCTCACCAGCGGCTAATTGATTGATAAGCAGCGGCGATAGTTTTTTTATGCGTGTATCAGAGTAGTTAGTGGGCATCTATAAATATCATGTGTTTCGGTATTTTGCGCCTTATTTTTGATAAAAACTAAATATGGAGCGCTGACAGATCTAGCCCTTGCGCTTGCCCTACTTTCGATAGTCGCAGTGTAATCTGACGGGCTTCTTTACCATTCTCGCCATCACCTTGAATCATATCAATAAACAAAATCGGCGGTGGTAGATAACTGTCTGCACGACTTGGCCATTCAATAATGACCAGTGCATTTGGCTCATCCAGATACTCATCAAACCCTATAAAAGACAGCTCTTCTGGATCTTGCAGGCGATATAAATCAGCATGATAGACGGGCTTGGTTGTACCATCCTCTTGCAGAATACTATAAGGCTCAACCAACGTATAAGTTGGACTTTTTACCGCATCTTTATGTCCCAGCGCCTGTAACCAATAGCGCGTCAGGGTGGTCTTACCTGCACCCAAATCTCCTGCCAGCCAGACACTACCGCTCAAGGGCAAAGCGGCCAACTGGCGAGCCAAGGCCTTTGTATCGTCTTCAGAATGCAGTGTTAGTGTTTGCAAGGTTTGCAAACTGCTTTCGTCTTTTAAACTGTTATTAGGCATCTGGCTGCACCTGCATGGTCACTGATGGGTTCACAAAACGCACACCGCGAATCAACTTGGCGTATAGCTCAGGATCATGCCACTCTGCACAAACTTGCTCGCTAAATGCAAACTCCTCTAAGGCCAGTTTGCCCATTTGCTCATTGGCAACATCATCAGCAAAGCACTGTGCATAACCCGTTGCCGTTTCGTGTGCAATCACCGAATAAACACTAACGTCTGTCTCACCGTTTTGCATTTGGGTTTGTTTTAGAATCTCTTGTGCCCAAAAGAATATCACTCGTGAAAACTGCTCTGCTGATGGTGACACGGGTAAGCTTATCCAGCGTGCACTGAATTTTTTACAAGCTGCGATATATTCAGGATCGTCTTTACTCCAAAAACAGATGGCATGATCAAAGCTATCAATAATGTCTTTAATCGAGGATTTTAACAGACCAAAATCATAGACCATCTGCCCATGATCTAAGCGCTTAGCCTCAAGAATCAGCTCAATCTGATAGCTGTGACCATGGATAGAGTGTTTGCAGCGCTCAGAGCTACAGTTACGAACGATGTGAGCATTTTCAAACTTAAACAGTTTACGGATACGCATAATAATCAATCAACCAGAACAGTAAGCATCTTTGTGCTAAATAAGAGTTGGCCGCCTCTACTCATCGGCTTGTTGTTTATTATAGCAAATCGCCGTGTATCCGTAAGTAAGCACTTATGAATACGCGTATTGATTGAACGTATCAACCAGACTTATCTTTTAAACTAGGTACTGCGCGGCGCGAACATAATAATCGCCATGCCAAGCAGTGCCACCGCAGAGCCTAATATGTCCCATGTGGTTGGCCGAATACCATTGACCGTCCATAACCAAATAATTGCCATCACGACATACACCCCACCATAAGCGGCATACACTCTACCTACCGCGGTTGGATGCAATGTCAGCAACCAGACAAATGCCGCCAAACTAAGCGCGCCAGGTATCAGTAGCCATATAGACTTACCTTCTCGCAGCCATAGATAAGGCAGATAACAACCGACAATCTCTGCTAGTGCCGTCAATGCAAAAAGTCCAACTGTCTTTAACTCAGGCAAAGCCGATTACTCCTCAACTGTGATAACACCCGTCAGATACTGTACGGCGTTGCCAGAAATAAACACTCTATCGCCTATAACCACACAGTCTAGAACCCCGCCTCGATTTGAAGCTTGATACGCAACCAACTCATTTTTCTCCAAACGCTCGGCCCATAACGGTGCAAGTCCAGTATGTACCGACCCAGTTACGGGATCTTCATCGCCACCATTCGCTGGCCAAAAATAACGTGAAATAAAATCATAGTTTTTGTATTCAGTAGATTTAGCCTGACAAGTCACAACCACATCGTAAGGCGCTAGCTGCTTTATCTTCTCATTATCCCGAACGACGTTTAACACATCCGACTCAGCGTTATAAATGACAAAGTACGCTTGATTATTTCTGTAAACATCAACAGGCACAACAGAAAGGCCAGATAATAGACTATCAGGAATGCTATCAACTTTTTCAGGCATTTTTTTTGGGAAATCCATTTGGATCTTTCCAGTCTCTGTTTGTACGATTGTCAAAACACCAACCGCTTTGGCCGAAAACTTGATAGACGCCGCCGTAGGGTTCTTCTTAAACAAAACAAAGGCTGATGCCAACGTCGCATGACCGCAAAAAGCAATCTCGGTGGAGGGTGAAAACCAGCGAATGTGATAGATTCCTTTATCATCAGCAACGATAAAAGCGGTTTCAGACAGATTATTTTCAAAAGCAATAGACTGCATTAAATCATCACTTAACCAACCATCTGTGATAATAACCGCAGCAGAGTTGCCTTTAAACACAGTGTCAGTAAAGGCATCGATGACATTAACTTCTAATTGCATTTGATAGTCTCGTTTTAATTGTTTGTAGTGTGATATGAGTTATTACTGGGGAGCTGGTGAACTTATAGACAAAAAGTTTACGATAACAATAGTCTTCACTGGACTGATGATAGATAGTAGCAAAAACACAATCATGCCGCATTGAAAAATTATAATCCTAGTGAGGGGTGATATTCGAATACTATCAGCCAAGAAAAAAGCCTATCCATAACAGATAGGCTTTTTTATACCTAAGACAATTTTACTTAAATATCAAACTCAAGTGCTCTATCACCTTCGCTGTCTTTGATACGCGTTGGCAAGCCAATCTTATTGAGCAGATTGATAAAGGGCTTGGCATCAAGCTCTTCGACGTTGACCATCTTACCTGCATCCCACTCGCCAGTCGCGACGAGCATGGCAGCGGCGACAGGTGGCACGCCTGCGGTATAAGAGATACCTTGGCTACCAACCTCATTATAAGCGTCTTTATGGTCGGAGACATTATAGATAAACACCTCGGTCTCAACGCCATTAATCTTGCCTTTCACCTTGTCACCAATGCAAGTCTTGCCAGTGTAGTTCGGTGCCAGCGAGCTTGGGTCTGGTAGTACTGCTTTGACGACTTTTAACGGAATCACTTCTTGGCCTTCAGCGGTCATCACAGGCTGCTCAGACAATAGCCCTAAGTTTTGTAGCACGGTAAAGACATTGATATAGTGCTCACCAAAGCCCATCCAAAAACGAATGTTTGGCACATCCAAATTAGCTGACAAGGAATGCACTTCATCATGACCACTTAGGTAGCTGTTTTGCACACCAACCACTGGCAAATCGTCAGTACGTTTGACTTCAAACATCTTATTAGACTGCCACTTGCTGTCCTGCCACGAGTAAACCGTACCGGTAAATTCACGGAAGTTAATCTCAGGATCAAAATTGGTGGCGAAATATTTCCCGTGACTGCCAGCATTAATATCAATGATGTCAATGTCCGTCACCGAGCCTGCATCCATCATGTCATAGCCAAGACGCGCATACGCATTGACCATACCAGGATCGAAGCCTGCGCCTAAGATAGCCGTGACATTATTATCCGCACAGCGATCGCGACGTTGCCATTCATAATTACCATACCATGGCGGCGTCTCACAAATCTTGCGTGGATCTTCATGGATAGCGGTATCAATATACGCCGCGCCTGTCTCGATACAAGCTTCTAGTACCGTCATATTGATAAATGCCGAACCGACATTAATGACGATTTGAATACCTGTGTCTTGAATCAGATTTATTAGCGCTTCGGTGTCCATCGCATCAACTTGATGCGTGTGCAACACGGCAGGCTCTTTGAAGCTATTTTTCTCTTTCACACTTTGAGCGATGGCATCGCACTTGTCTTGCGTACGTGAGGCGATATGAATCTCGCCAAGCACATCATTATGCATCGCACACTTATGCGCGACTACTTGAGCGACACCGCCTGCTCCGATGATCAGTACGTCTTTTTTGTTGGGCTTAATTTGTTGGTTTGTGTTCAATGAACAATCCTCCTTTGTGTCCCTGTCGATACCATTGATTGCGGCTATGCAAAACAGAAACGAGTGAATGATATGCGTGAATTAAAAAGGAAGACCGAGGAAAACCCACGCACCCGTCGGGCAAATAATACTCCATTATTTGCCCGACGCGATTATAACAATTTTTATTCCCTTATCGGTAAAAAATAATGCAGAAAAGACACCTGCATTACATTCACCCTTCATTGATCCTAAATCTTTGTTTTTAATAGGTAAAAAACTATGAAAGCTGAATACTAAGACAAACTGGCTTTATAGTCTTGATAATTAAATTCGCGCTGAATATCAAGGCTGCCATCTAGGCGCCGAATCACAATTGCAGGCATGTTGACCCCGTTAAACCAGTTTTTCTTGACCATGGTATAGCCTGCCGCATTGCCAAACGCGATTTTATCGCCTATTTGCAAGTTAGCGGGTAAGGCATATTCACCAAAGATATCCCCTGCCAAACAAGAGCGACCATAGATGATTGTATTGTCTGATACATCCGCTGTCTTATTCATATCGAAAGGTGAGATATTCATCGCTTCTTCGTTAATCGCAGCAATGGGGGCGGACTCGCGATAAATTAACAAATCAAGCATGTGCGCCTCAATAGAGGCATCAACGACAGCCAAGTTCTTGTCGTTGTGCATGGTATCTAACACGGTCGTGACCAGTGAGCCCGCACCATGGATACTCGCCTCCCCCGGTTCAAGGTAGACTTGCACGCCATAGGTTTCGCTAAAATCTTTTAATCTTTTAGCAAGTTTCTCTAGCGGATAGTCAGGAGCGATAAAGTGAATGCCGCCGCCCAAACTGACCCAGTCAAGCTGCTGCAAAACATCACCGAATCTGTCTTCAATATCGGCCAAGCTCTTGCTAAAGGCCTCAAAGCTGTCATTCTCGCAGTTGTTATGAATCATCACACCCGTAATATCACCAAGCACCACTTTAATCTTATCTTTGTTGTGCTCACCCAGACGGCTAAAAGGACGGGCGGGATCAGCAATGATGAATGACGAATTGCTGGTTTTAGGGTTCAATCGCAAACCTACTGGTATATTTTGCGCCGCAGCTTGATCTTTAAAAGCATATAGTTGCGAGATTGAGTTAAAGATAATTTTATCGGCATAGCTCAGCACTTCAGGAATTTCATCTGCGCTATAGGCCACACTATACGCATGCGTTTCTTTTTTATTTTGGCCACGCTCTTCGCCTTCATCATTGGTATTATTACCAAAGGTCTCATGACCCAAACGTACTTCATTTAATGAAGAGGAAGTCGTGCCGTGCAAAAAGGGACTCATAACATCAAACACGCCCCACGTGGCAAAACATTTGAGCGCCAGCAGTGCTTTAGCGCCTGACAGCTCGCACAGGCGGGCGATAACCTGCATATTGGCGACGATTGCCGCTTCATCCAGTAGATAATAAGGCGTTGCCGGCAATGATAAATGGGTGGTGTTTACTGAGTTTTTTGGATTCATAATAGGTTACCTAATAGTCGCTGTCGGCGTCATGACAGACATAAATATTTGCGCTATAGTAGACTAAATCCATCATAATTAGAATATGTTATGTCATTATCAACTGATTATTCCACCGCCAGCAGTCAAGAAAATTTATCGCAAATTGATCCAAAAAACATTCCTTTAGACCATCTGAATCCTGATGCTCGGGCGGTCTTGGATTTTTGGTTTGATAAAGACAATGAACCATATTGGTTTGCCAAAAACGATCAATTCGATCAGCAGATACATGATAAATTTGGCACAATTTGGCAGGCGGCAAAACAGGGTGAGTGCGTAACTTGGCGAAACGCAGAAGTCTCAAAAGACAGTAACAGCTCAATCACCGCTTTGGCTGGGCGTTTAGCAGAAATTATTGTCTTAGATCAGTTTTCACGTAATCTACATCGCGGTCAAGCGTGTGCCTTTGCGCAAGACAATATGGCAGTAGTATTGGCACAAGAAGCTGTCCAACAGCCGCATTTTGATACACTACCGATGGAGTGGCGCCAGTTTATCATCATGCCGTTTATGCACTCAGAATCACTGTGGATTCATGAGCGGTATCTGCCACTCTTTGAACAGCTAAACGATCCTGAAACCTTGGGTTTTGAGCACCGTCACAAAGATATTATCGAGCAGTTTGGACGTTATCCTCATCGTAATGACGCCTTGGACCGCGAGTCAACTGACGAAGAAGAAGCCTTCTTGCAGCAGCCAGACTCGTCTTTTTAGTCTTGTAATTACAAGGATAAGACTAAAAATTCCGTGCTATTGATAGCTAGTGTATCAGCTTTAAAAATTAAAGTGGCTACTTAGGCTATTTAAAAAAGAACCAACATCAATTTGACGTTAGTTTTCAAGCGCCTTTCTTACGGGCGCAAAACTGCGTCTGTGCGCAGTTAGTACGCCATACGTCCCAATGGCTTCCATGTGTGCCCGTGTCGGATAACCTTTGTGTTTGGCAATGCCATATTCTGGGTGCTCGGCATCAAGGACATACATGGTTTTATCGCGACTTACTTTTGCCAAGATACTGGCCGCTGCAATACTGGTATGACGCGCGTCACCCTTCACCCAAGCTTGGCAATCAATAGCCGATTTTTTTATGCCTATTTCATCAAGCAGGGCATAATCTAAATCAGGGCAACGATTGCCGTCATACAGTACCTGAATTTGAGCATGGCGTTTCATTTGAGACGCTGTATGACTGGTTTCGATCCTATCCGTAATAAGATGCGTGACGATTTCCTCCAACAACACTTCCGTACATAAACGCATGCCAAGCATCGTCGCTTGCAAGATATTGACCTGATCAATCACCGCAGCTGGTATCTCAGCGACGACACAGCCAATAGCGTGCTGCTGAACCAAGGGATAAAGAACATCACGCTTTTTTTCACTCAACTGCTTAGAGTCCGTCAGTATAGATAATGGCGTATTTTTGAGGGGCTGCCTCTCAATCAGTCCTGACCACGCCGCAGGTAATATAGCAGCAGCCACATTGACACTACCTAATAGCGGTCCGCGCCCTGCTTCATCAACGCCAATCTGTAGCGGTGTTTGCTCCCCGCTCTCTGCTGCATTGACCAAATACTGAGCGCGCAGCTCAGAGATATTCAGTTGACCCGACAAGTGGATGGGCGCTGCCAGTTGGACATATTGGCCTTTGATGTCAACTTGCTCAATACTAATGTCAATTGAGGTCATACAATTTTCTATCAAGGGTGGATTACTCATAGCGTTGGGGTGTCTTTTTATTAATAGAACAAGCGTTTATTAGTAGAACGGAATAGATTATGTGCCATTGCACATTAGGCTTTATGACCACCTTGAATAAACCATTGCTCAATCACGCTATGAGCAGGGTCGTGGTTACTTTGCTGTTGTAATAGTTGCTTTGTGGCTACTAGGTCTTTTAATTGCTCAGCGTAGGCACGGGGCTGCATTAAGCGCATGACCGTACGGCAAATATTATCACCACTCGCCTGTTCTTGAATAAGTTCAGGAACGATCGCTGTGTCAGCTAAAATATTGGGCAATGCAACATAAGGCACTTTTACCAAGCGCTTCGCAATTTGATAGGTCATTTGGTTTAACTGATAAACCACCACCATCGGTCGCTCAAGTAACATCGCTTCTAACGTTGCCGTACCAGAGGCCAGCATAACAACATCAGAGGCCGCCATCGCCTGCTGACTAAAGGTTGGCTGACTATCATCATAGACCACAGCGATAGCGGCACGCAGCTGCTCTGAGCGCCGATCAATGACATCTTGGACGATATATTGATGGTTTTGATCAACGGTAGGAATGATAAAACACAGCTTTGGGTCTAACAATATAAGCTTTTGGATACCATCCAGCATCAATGGCAAAATCGCTGTGATTTCGCCGCGCCGTGAGCCTGGCATCACACAAATCAGCTGGCTGACGTCATCAAACCGTTCAATAAAAAACTGCTGCAAGCCGTCATTGTGCCAGACCAGCTCGCTACGGCGCTGATTGATAGGCGTGTCTAACAAGGTTTGATCAATAGTACGAAGTAGCGGATGGCCGACACAGATCGCTGGATGGTTATGGCGCTCATAAACTGACAGCTCAAACGGGAACAAGCACAACACCAGATTGGTCGCCGCTTTAATATTATGAATACGTGACTCACGCCATGCCCAAATAGAGGGACTGACATACTGCACACAAAATATGCCTTGAGGCTTTAGCTTCTTAGACACTCGCAGATTAAAATCGGGCGCATCAATACCAATAAACCAATCAATATCAGCCGCATCAAACGCCGTTAATAGCTCACGGCGGGCTTTGAGTAAATCGGGCAGCTGCGCCATGACTTCCACCAAACCCATCACTGCCAGACGCGCTAACGGAAAAATACTTTGCAGTCCTTGCGCTTGCATCTTGGTGCCGCCCACACCCACCCAGACAATGTCATCACGTAGATTATTCATCTGCTGCATAAAGTCCGCGCCCAAACTGTCACCCGACACTTCACCAGCGACGATACCGATGACGAGCGGCGCATCTTTTGATTGGAGCAATTGAGGGAGAGTCGCTGTCTCGTCGGTTAAATCAGTATGTTCATCAAAGGTAGCAGAATCGGTCATGACAAGCTCTCAATATTCAAAATTACAATGAGTACAAATATAATGAGTACAAAATTTATGTTACTTATGTTATTTAGATTATAACGTTTATGTCGTCATCATACGTGACGATGACAAAAATAGCTAAATCCGCCTATAGATTTTTTAGCCATTGACCTGTGTAAGGTGGCTGATAGGTCATCATATAGTCAATTTAGAATAAAAGTGGTACATCCGTGAATGGTGTACTACTGGTATAAATTTTCTTCGCTGGCGGTGCGCAAGCGTGACAGATGCTTCTCAAATCCTTACCAGCAGAACGGTCACCTTTTTCAAATGAATCCACTATCGTCAGCAAAATTTTCAGCCTAAAAACCGCAATCAGTCTGTTACGTTTATGCGTTAACGCCCTTAATTATAACTAAGTTTTGGTTTCGATATTCCAGTTAGCAGTCAATTAACTGCGCGACTGCCCTTGTCAACCAACACTTTTGTCCGCATAATGAATATTCCTATAAATCAGCTAGATGATATATAACCATGACAACATCAGTTACCCATAATGCAGATATTGACGACGTGAATATTGAAAAGTTCATTCCTTTGATCACTCCCGCTGAGCTAAAAACCGAGCTGCCTTTATCAGAAAAAGCGTATAACACGGTTCTAAAAGGTCGCAACACGATTCAAGACATCTTGGATGGTAAAGATAAGCGACTGTTTGTAGTCATTGGCCCTTGTTCTATTCATGATATCAAAGCCGCCCACGAATATGCCGATCGTTTGGCCGTGTTAGCCAAAGAAATCGAAGACAGTGTCTTTGTCGTGATGCGCGTTTATTTTGAAAAGCCACGTACGACTGTTGGCTGGAAGGGTATGATTAATGACCCTGATATGAATGACAGCTTCGATATCGAAAAAGGTCTGCGTACTGCTCGTAAGTTGTTGCTGGATTTAAATGAAAAAGGCTTGCCTTGTGCCACCGAAGCCTTAGACCCTAACACCCCGCAATACATGCAAGATTTGATTAGCTGGTCAGCGATTGGCGCCCGTACCACTGAGAGCCAAACGCATCGTGAAATGAGCTCGGGCTTATCGTGCCCAGTTGGCTTTAAAAATGGTACCGATGGCGGTATGACAGTGGCCGTCAATGCCATGCAAGCAGTCAAAGAAGGCCATAGTTTCCTAGGTCTGTCAGCAGATGGCAAGGTCTCTATCATCAAATCTAAAGGCAACCCTTACGCTCACGTGGTGCTACGCGGCGGTAACGGCAAACCTAACTATGATGAAACAGCCGTTGCACAAGCTGAAAACGAGCTAGCCAAAGGCAAAACCAATAGTAAAATCATGATTGACTCGAGCCATGCCAACTCAGGCAAAGATCCTTATCTGCAACCTATGGTCATCAATAATGTCGCAGAACAAATCCAAAACGGTAATAAATCCATTATCGGCATGATGATTGAAAGTCATCTAAAAGGTGGCAATCAAAAGCTAACGGCTGATTTAAGCCAGCTTGAGTATGGTAAATCCATCACCGATGGTTGCTTAGATTGGGACAGTACTGTCACGGCGCTACACAAACTACGTGATATGGTCAAAGACGTATTGCCAAATCGTTAAGCTAGATTGGCTATAAATCAGCGCCATCAGATAATCCATAAAAATCCCGTCCGACACTCTGTCGGACGGGATTTTTTGAGCCTACGGACTTATCAGTAAGTCTTCTAGGCATTAACCATTTTCCGCCTTTAGTACACTATCCAAACTTTCAAGTACGTGTTTAGATGTAGCGTGGTTCTGCAAATCTACGAGCTTATCATGCGCCATTTGACGACGTGGCTCAGCCAATGTGTTCCATCGTGCCAGCACTTGTAATAAGCGTGAGGCCAATACGGGATTGGCATCATCCAGCTTTTTAATCACGCTGGTATAAATATCCAGACCTTCTTGTGTCCATAATACCGTAGGCTGTGAACTAAAGGCGCTAATGACTGAACGCACGCGATTGGGTGTGTTCCAATCAAAGTCTTCATGCTCAAGCAATGCTTGGATAACATCGGCACTCACATTATCAGCAGACGCTTGCACGCTAAACCATAAGTCAATGACCAAGTCATTCGCTTGAAAGCGTGTATAAAAGTCCGTCAGATACTCACTAGCATTTGCCACTTGGTGATTGACCATGGCTTTCAATGCGCCAAAGCGTTCGGTCATACAGCTGGCATTGTCATACTGCTGCTGGGCCCATTCTACAGAGCCCTTGACGTTAGCCGTTAGCGCCATGTCAAGTACGACGTTGCGTAGGGCGCGTGTGCCGCGAGCGTCAGCGCTATCGTCATAAGATTGCATTGGCAATTGTTTATAAAGCTCTGCCCACTGATCTTGTAGCGTATCTGCCACTTGTTGATACAAGCCTTCACGCTGTGCTTTAATCAACTCTGGATCGTAGTCTTTATGAATGGCAGACGCCAGCTCCTGTGCCGATGGAATATCAAGCAAGCGCGCAGCCAACATCGCATCATCAGCTGCTAATACGGGTAATGTTTGCGCCAACGCTTGCATATATATATCAGGGCTGCTCTTTGTACCTTGACCTTGCAACAAAATACGATTAACGAGCATTTGGGTGACTTGCCAGCGGTTAAAACCATTGGTCTCATGTTTTAGCAAAAATGCCAAATCTTCGTCCTGATAATCATAATTCAGTTGCACAGGTGCGCTAAAGTCACGCAGCAATGACACCACAGGGTCGCTAGCTACCCCTTCAAAAACAAAGGTTTGCGTGGCTTCATCTAGCAGCAGCATACGTTCAGCCACAATGTCACCAGAGTCCTTGTCAAACAGCGCCGTCGCTACTGGAATTGGCAAGGGTTTTGGTGCCTCAAAACCGCTCACGTGACGTGTTTGCTGACTCAACGTAATGGTTAATGTTTGCGCCGCAGCATCATAATCTTGGTGACCTGAGACGACTGGTGTGCCTGGTTGGCGATACCAATCGATGAACTCCTCTATTTTATCATCAGTAATACTGAGCGCCGATAAAAAGTCCTCAACGGTCACGGCTTGCCCATCATAACGGCGGAAGTACTCGTCTGTTCCCTTGCGGAAATCGACTGGCCCCAAGGTATTGGCAATCATGCGTACGATTTCAGCGCCCTTCTCATAAACCGTCGTCGTATAAAAATTATTGATCTCAACGAAACTCTCAGGACGCACAGGATGCGCAAGTGGCCCTGCATCCTCAGAAAACTGATGGGCACGCAAGGTGGCAACATCATCGATCCGCTGTACAGCACTCGACTGCTGATCCGCTGAAAACGATTGGTCACGATAAACCGTAAACCCTTCTTTTAAACATAGCTGGAACCAATCCCGACAAGTGATGCGGTTACCCGTCCAGTTGTGAAAGTACTCATGAGCGATAATGGCTTTGACGCTAAAACTACGCGCATCGGTCGTCGTCTCTGGACTCGACAATACGCAAGCGGTATTAAAAATATTAAGCCCCTTGTTCTCCATCGCGCCCATATTAAATTGGCTGACCGCGACGATCATATAGCGATCTAAATCATAGGCTCGGCCATAATTCACCTCATCCCATTCCATGGCGTCTTTTAAGGCTTGCATACCGACATTACATTTATCAATATCGGCAGATTTTGCATACAGCTCAAGCGCAACCTCTCGACCTTCGCTGGTGGTATAAACGTCTGTCAACACATCTAAATCAGCGACCACACAGGCAAACAGATAACTTGGCTTGTTAGTGGGATCATGCCAAATCGCATAATGACGGCTTGGCTCGTCCGCCACTTCACCGGCTTCGACTAAGTTACCATTGGCCAATAGCGTCGGATAGCGCTTATCCGCCTCAAGACGCGTGGTAAATATGGCCAGTACATCAGGACGGTCTGGATAAAAAGTAATCTTCCGAAAACCTTCTGGCTCACACTGGGTGACAAACATCGTATCATCACCACTACCCGCCATATAAAAACCTTCAAGTGCGGTGTTGGTCTGCGGGCAGATGCGTACTTGAATCTCTAACGTCACTTGGTCAGGTGCGTTAACTATCGTGAGCTTACCCGCTTCTTGCTGATAGTCCCCAATAGCCAGTTGGTCGCCATTCATACTAATGGCCAGCAGCTCTAAATCTTCGCCAAATAACACGAGATCTCCTGCTGCTTGGCGTACCATTTGTAGCGTACTGTCTACCTGCGCATACGCTTCAAACAGCTTAATGTCTAAATCAACGGTTACCACATCAAAACTTGGCTTTTGATAATCTTTTAAGTTAATTTTATGCGGGGCATGCGGCGGTACATCGGGCATTTCAGGATTAATAATTTGAGCATCGGTTTCAGCAGTAGACATATAAATTCCTATTATTATTTATGACATAAACAGTTGGGTAGTATGGTGAGCGCCATTAGCGCTAACGGCAATGAACAAAACTTTAAGCAAATTTTTAAGACGATGGATTATCAATAAACCTATAGCCCATAAACTTATGGTTACATTGACCTAAACTGCCAATTTTCAAGTACAGACCTTAAAATTATTACATTGATAAGCCAGTATGGATATCAGAATAGTGATTAAGGTAGAGATACGGTTGTCACGGCCACAGTCATAGAAAATTGACAAAAGCTATCAACCAAAAAATTGGCGTAAATCATCCATTGGATAATGATCACGAAAATGATTTAATAGGTTTACCGATGACCACCACTCGATAAACGGCCTATTATATGACAAAGCACACCGCCAGTCGCTCAGACATTACGCTCCCCCTACTTATAGATTACGTTGATGCCCTGCTGCCATCGCTAGTCACACAGGTAACAACGCCAACTGCCACCGAGCAGACGGATGAAAGCACTGAGTTACTTTGGGCGGTGCAAGACAATAATGCCCGCTTAGCCTTAAAATCACAACTCAAAGACCATGTCATGAGTAAAGATGATGATAAGGTAGCAGACGCTGGGACATTGCAGCCATTAACTTTATCAGAGCTGATACAGCAACCAACACCAGAGCGTTATGAGCTTGCTTGCTTTTGGCTACCCACATTATCGTCAGAGCTGCTACAGCAATACATTCCCCTATTCATGCGCTATCGCGATCTTTATTCCGCCCATCTTCTAATCGCACTTGATAGCACCATAGACTTAAAGGCTTATGGATTTACTCCATTTGATATCTTAAGCGAGCAGTCTTTCGACGTTGATCGTGTGAACCAAAATCAGTCACCTTCATCAGACACGCCGTCCCTAGTGTCCGCCACACTTTGGCAATTTAACCTGTATGATTATAAACAATTACCCAATTGGCTCAATGCGGATTATTGGGCCAACCCTGAGAATTGGGGCAAGCACCGTTGGTAGTGGACAGCGATCAGAGCTTTGTATATCTGTTTGTAAATTCTAGAATTATTTACAGTAATACTACTTACATAAAGTAACACTTAGTATATGATAGATAGTAAATGTCTAAGTTTTATCGCAAGCAGTTAAAAAAAACAAATTTAATTAAAATTTTAGGAGCTCATCATGTCAACCAGTTTCTCTAAGATCGCGGTACTTGCTGTATTATCAAGCGCAGTTGCCCTAACCACAGGCTGTGCTACCAAACGTTCTACTTCTGAAGTAGTTGTGGCCCCGCTCGGTATTCCAAGTGGCCAAGCTGACTACACTGGCGCTGTCATCGTAGATAACCCAAATGCTGTTATCACTACCGCTGAGAACTTGCAAGCGGTTGTCTATTTTGCTTTCGATAGTAGTGAGATTACGGCACAAGCAGCCAATGTCTTGGATCAACACGCAGCGCTGTTAAGCTCAAATCCAGCAGCTGGCGTTGTTATCGCAGGTCACACTGATGAGCGCGGTAGCCGTGAATATAACATGGCATTAGGTGAGCGCCGTGCCCAAGCCGCCCGTGACTATCTTGCTGCTCAAGGTGTGCCCGTAAACAATATCCGTGTCATCAGCTATGGTGAAGAACGCCCTGCAGTTACTGGTAACACTGAAGAAGCTTATGCACAAAACCGCCGTGCTGAGTTGTCTTACTAAGACTGACGCAACCAACAATAACTAATAAAGCGTCGTTTAATTGATAAAGCCCAGTAATATTGATTGCTGGGCTTTTTACGGTTTATTAAACTAAGACAACTCACCCTACTCGACACGATCAATGATGCCAACGGTAAAATTAACCCATCTTCAATACACTCAGCTCAACCCAACGACATGGTGCGCCACTGCGCAAGTAAGCGAACCTTTGTGTCTAAGTTTTGATACCTTTCGGGAAAAATCGTCATGGTTATGGGTTTTTAATACGTCGACTATACATTTTAATAAAATGGATGGTCTTAACTGGCAATACTATAGTCCACGCGTCATTTTATCGGCTCGTGAGATGGCCCATCAACAACGCCAACTACAGCGTAAAGGGGTGCGATTATTGCTACAGCAGCTCTTAAATTATCTAGAGCTTCGCGATACACTGGATGAATCAGACTTCCCCTATCAGCTTATCGACAGTAAACACTATGTGTGCTTTAGCCACACAGGTGCTACCCAAAAAAAAGCGGTACACCAAAACCTGAATCAGTCGTTGAATACGCGTTCAAATAGTAAAGTCGCTGTCACTATTAGCCGTCATCGTCCTATAGGCATTGATATAGAGACTAACGACGTTGCATGGCATGTGGCGCAGCGTTTTTACTCAGACAATGAGCTTAGGGTCATACAGTCATTGCCAACCAGCCAACGTGACATTATCACTAAACTACTCTGGCAAATAAAAGAAAGCTTTATAAAAATTCATCAATACAAACTGGCACAAGGTTTAGGAGTAGATTATTCATACCTCATTGCTGATTTACTGAACGCTATTAGAGACCCGTTATCTTTGTGGGTCACGGCTGACTATCGCTCGCAATACCATGTTGCCATCCTACCCATTCAGCAAACTGTGGTTATTTTTTAGAGAAGTGATCACTGTACGACTTTTAAAACATTGCTTTTTCTTTACTTTAAACAAAAAAAACGATCCTTTTTAGGATCGTTTTTTTTCTTACTTTTCTTCTAACGACAGTATTTAAACTGGGCTTGGCTTAGAAGCGGTAAGTAGCACCAAGTTTAACAATTGGCATCCACTCAAGGTAATTTTCATCTTCTAGCTCTTCTTTAATTTGACTTTCGGCCTGCTCACCATTAGGCCCACTAGCGTTAACAGTGGCGGTTGTTTTACCTAGGTACGCAGCTCCTAGCTCACCGAATACACCGAAGTTATTAGTGATGTTAGGACGGAAACCAACAGTTAAATAAGGAGCAAGCTTGTTACGATGCTCAAGATCAGCTTGAACGCCACCAACTTCTGTAAGATCACCAGGTTCTAAAGCAACATCAGGTATACCTACGAAATAGCGATTGCCATCAACTGGATAGTAACCATTATTGCCAGAATCTTCAGCGTTAGCAGTAGCTGTGATTTCATTGTCAGGAACGATGATACCAGCGCCCATTGTGAACCAGTTACCAGCAGGACGTAATTGTACGCCTAGGTAGGGGTTACTAAAATCAGTGTCAATATCATAGTTGACATCATTTGCATCAAAGTCACCGCCAAAAAGCTCAGCAGCATCGCCACCTGCCCAACCAGCTTGTAGTTCAGTTTTCTCGTTTAGTGACCAACCAATGTTAGCACCATAACCTAGTGTACCAACTTCAGCGCTAACTGAGGCTGGGTTCACTACTTTGCTAAAGAAACCTTTAGTACCACCAACGATAGCGCCAGTTGTATTGCTTACCACACCAGCGTCCGCATCGTATGCATAAGAAGCAGGCTCTGCTTCATAAGCAACCGCTACCGGCTCAGCTTCATAAACAACGGCATCATTGTCATCAACAACGATCACTGGCTCAGCAGCTAGTGCAGCACTTGATGCTAAAACGGCAGCAGAAATTGCTGTTAATTTAATAAGTTTCATAAATACTCTCCTAAAGTGTGGAATAAGTCGCCCATAAAAAAATGATTATCTCGCTTTTGTGAATCAATCATTTTGTTGAGCAGATTAAAACAATTTTGCCTCAAAAAGTCACCCCTGAAGGCGCGCTTTTTATTTGCTATTATGTAAAGATTGCATAGGTATTGTAATAATTACCCTACCAACCTGCAAAACTTCGTCTTTTAGTTACACAATGCTCCTAAAGTAACCAAACAGCCTCGACATGAATATTAAGTGGCTTAATGTTCATGTAAAGGTATTACAAAATATGTCATTATAATGACTTACCTGCTTATTCAACTCAAGGGTAGTTATATAGCTTATTACTACAGTTTGTTGTGTTTTGTGAGCTAACGTAGCTATTCTTACTTTAAAACGAAATTCCAGACATATAGGCAGTCATGTAAATATTGCTATATAGTGTGACTAACGCTTGTCTGCGCTTGATATTATGCTAAATTAGAGTGAGTGATGAGTGTGGCGTAAGCCTTTGAATTGTCCCGTTTGTCCTATTTATAAATATCTTGCAATGTTTGCCGCTGTATTCTTTACTATTACTATTGAGCCATTTATATGCCTAAAGTATCGTCGATCACCCGTGTGCTAGAAATCATAGAGGCGGTATCTTATGCGTCTCTGCCTCTGTCGCCCCTTGAGCTGTCACAAGAGCTAGATATACCTAAGCCGACCATTCACAGATTGATTCAAAATTTGGTCGATGAAGGGTTTTTGACCGTCGATATAGGGGGCGGTATTATTCCTGGTAAGCGGGTACGTAACCTAAGTGTTGAGCTTTGGCAGCAGCGGCTATTTTTTAATGAGCGGCAAATGATCTTGCAAAAGCTGGTTGACGAAATTAAAGAAACCTGCGGTATTGGTGTGCCCTATCATATGGATATGATCTATACCAACCGAGCACAAACGACCTTACCGCTACAGATTTATCTACCCGTGGGCGCAAAATCTCCCATGTGGTGCACCGCCACGGGCAAGCTATACCTAAGCCAGTTATCTGCTACCAGTCGCCACAAAATACTACAAGGTTTACCGCTAGATAAATTTACTAAAAATACTATTACCGATATTGACGCCTTAAATGACGAGCTTGACCGTATTGCTGAAACGGGTATCGGTATAGACAATGAAGAGTTTATCTCTGAAATGGTGGCAGTGGCAGTACCTATATTGGATAAGAAGTCACGCTATCTAGCCTCACTATACATGCATGCACCAACCATACGAGTATCTTTGGACGAGCTATTGACGCATGTACCACGTCTACAAAAAGCAGCACAGGATGTTCAGGCTCTCGTGTACGATCTACAAAGCTAAAAGCACCTAACAGTAAAAATAAAAAAGTCTGCCCTATTCAATAGGGCAGACTTTTTTATTTTACTTCTACGCATATATCTCAGCTACAACTTACATCACCAAATCAAATTAAGAATGTGTCACTGAGAGATATAGTGGCCACGCTAGGATAGCACTGAGCTATCGTGACGCCCCATAATACTTGAGAAGTCCTTATCACCATTCTCTACAGTATGAGCCTCATAAAGCTCTGTTGCCTTGGCACCCATTGGCGTTTCAACATGGCTATCCTGAGCCGTTTGCATGGCCAGATTGAGGTCTTTTTGCATCAGCTTACTCATAAAGCCGCCTTGATAGCCATTGCTAGAAGGCACATTTTCCATGACTTGGGGATAAGGATTGTAGACTTCTAATGTCCAGTTGCGACCTGAGCTTTGTAGCATAATATCTGATAATACTTTGGGGTCTAAGCCATTTTTAACCCCTAAGTTAATGGCTTCGGCCGTTCCTGCCATGAGAATACCCAGTAGCATGTTATTACAGATTTTTGCTACTTGTCCTGCCCCATGGTCGCCGGCATGAAAAATATTTTTTCCCATCACGGCTAGTATTGGTTCAGCTTTGGCAAAGGCATGGGCGCTACCACCCACAATGAAGGTTAAGCTACCAGCGACTGCACCGCCTGTACCGCCAGAGACTGGTGCATCCAAGAAATCTATACCAAGGTTACTTGCTGCCTCCGCTACTACCGTCGCGTCAGCCGCTGCTATCGTACTACTATCAATGACCAGTGTGCCTTTGGGCAACTCTGCAAGTAAACCATTTTCACCTAAATAAACAGAATGAACATGCTTGCCTGCTGGCAACATACTGATAACAACTTGAGCGTTACTTGCTGCGTCTTTAGGGCTATCAGCAACGCTTGCTCCTGCTTGCTGTAGACGCTGAGTCGCTGCTTCAGACAAATCATATACAGACAGCGAATACCCTGCTTTTAACAAGTTCTCCGCCATCGGCGCTCCCATATTACCAAGCCCGATAAAAGCTATGTTTGGCTTAGCACCATTTTTCTCAGTCGTACTTATATTTTGTGTACCCATCTCATCACTCCTTGATGATTGCTTATGTAGGACATTACTACATATAGTCTGTCATTATTTTTTTGAGGCTAATTTATATCTCATACTTATTTATATCTAACTCTTACGCTACTTTGGTAAGTCAACTCTTTAGCGCACAAGCTCATTGCCTAACGCGTTATCACTCAACCAATCGCCCAAAGGATGCTCGCCTTTGGAATAAGGATTGATAAAATGCTGTTGAATGTATGCGTGCCCTTCTGCACTCAGACAATCGGCCAACGAGCGTGACCACTGCGGATTGCGATCTTTGTCAATTAGTAGCGCCCGCACCCCTTCTTTGAAGTCCGGATTGGCGGCACAATGTACGGCCACATTGGTCTCTAAATATAAAACTTGCTCTATCGATAAATCAGTGACTTTATGATAAAGCGCATAGGTCAAAGCCGCAGTCGTGGGGCAACCGTGACGATAGGTTGCGACAGCTCGCTGTGTCCAGCTATCCTCAGCAAAGGCTGCATCTAGCTGTGCCAGCGCTTCATCACTTTGGAGTACAGCATCAATATCCCCTAAGCCGCCGCTGTTCATCAATTGCTGAATAGGACGCCAATAGGTAGCCAACTTGCTAGGAGGTAAATCAGCCACTGGTTGCGCGGCAAGCGCACGGCTAACGATGCGATGAGCGCTATGATCATGACTGGTATCTGTCTTACTAGAATCCGTTGCCGCTTGCCAATTACTCTGTCTTAAGCGCTGAATAACAGCATCATAGTCACTACTGGCGACGGCATACTCTGCCAGATTGGCCAATAGAGCATCGTTACCATTACACATCGCGCCCGTCAGCCCTAAAAACAAGCCGGTTTTGGCTGGCATGCGCTGTAAAAACCAACTGCCCGAGGCATCAGGAAACAGGCCAATAGTCACCTCAGGCATGGCAAAACGCGTGCGCTCAGTGACCAGACGGTGACTACACGCTGCCATCAGCCCCATCCCGCCCCCCATGATGATGCCATCACCCCAAAGTATTAATGGTTTGGCATAAAAATGCATCTGCCGGTAGAGACGATATTCATGACTAAAAAATTCTGTCGCATACGGGTTTGGCAGTGGGGCACTGGTAGACATACTGTCATACAGTTTACGGATATCACCGCCAGCACAAAACGCTTTATCGCCTGCCCCTTTTAGTACTAAGGCAACTATTTGATCATCACTCTGCCACTGCTCTAACTGTGTGGATAGTAACTGGCACATATCAACACTCAAGGCATTTAAAGACTTAGGCATGTTCAACGTCATGATGCCGATCAGATGGCCGCAATCTGTCGGCTCAGTATCAAATAACACCGATGCTTCCTGCTCTACAATTTTTTGATTACTACTATCATCCGTTGCTGTCATCAAGATCACCTACAAAAATTGAAAGTAAAGTTACCATTAAGGCTAGGGCGTGTCCTCAATTCAATCGATAGTCATCTAAATGGACTAAAAATGGCTA
>OAOU01000059.1_pt1 | contig 22538 bp, 16 predicted proteins | sample 1470821 | NCBI WGS metagenome assembly OAOU01 (sample SAMEA3275579, study PRJEB22092) | marine metagenome | biome: ENVO:00000447 MARINE BIOME; feature: ENVO:00002042 SURFACE WATER; material: ENVO:00002010 SEAWATER | collected 2014-06-20T12:30:00+00 | depth 0 m
GACGCGTCAAAGGGCCGATCAAATCGCCTTACTATACGTTTGAAGACACCAAAAATTGGGCAACCAACAACACCGCTCTTGCTGCCCAAAATCTGATGCTCGCACTACGAGCACATGGGTTCGACAGCTGTCCCATGGGCGGCTTTGATGAGCCAGCGATGAAACGTCTATTAGGTTTAAACGACGATCAGCATATCGTTATGATGATTGGTGCCGGCGAGCGTGCTGACAATGGCGTCTACAATACCCAATTTCGTTTTGAGCAGGACCAGTTTGTGCACTATGTGTAGTGCATCACACCGTTATTTTAGTGAATCCTTTTATTACTCCCTTAACCAAGGACTGTCATGACTATCTCTCAAAATCCCACGTTTGATACCTTTCAAGGACTATTCAACGAAGCTGAATTTGTCTATCGCCACCTAGGCTCAAATGACAGCAAACAAGCTGACTTGCTTGACGCTGTTGGTTATAAAGATATGGCAAGCTTCATCAACGATACCGTGCCTGAGCCCGTACGTTTACATAAAGAATTGGACCTGCCAGTGGCCATGAGTGAGCATGCAGCCTTAGCCAAATTGCGGACGATGGCTGACGATATCACCGTGAATAAAAGCTATATCGGTCAAGGTTACTCGCCTGTGCGTATGCCTGCGGTCATTCAGCGTAATGTCCTTGAAAACCCAGGCTGGTACACCGCTTATACCCCATATCAAGCTGAAATTGCGCAAGGTCGTCTAGAAGCGCTGCTTAACTTCCAACAAGTTTGTATTGATTTGACTGGTTTGGAGATGGCGGGTGCCTCATTATTGGACGAAGCCACGGCGGCAGCAGAAGCCATGGCGATGTCAAAGCGTGTGAGCAAAAGCAAATCAAACCAGTTTTTTGTTGATGATCGTGTTTATCCACAAACGCTAGATGTCATCAATACTCGTGCCAAATACTTTGGTTGGGAAGTGGTGGTGGGAGATTTTGAAACCGCCAAATCTGGCGATTACTTCGGTGCGTTATTCCAATATGTCGGCGTTGAAGGCGATGTTACAGATTTAACTGACGTTATCGCCGCCGTTAAGAAAAATAAAACCTACGTCAGTGTCGTAAGCGATATCATGAGCTTGGTGCTGCTAAAATCACCAGCGGACATGGGCGCAGACGTGGCGCTAGGTAGCACTCAGCGTTTTGGTATACCGATGGGCTTTGGCGGTCCACACGCCGCTTATTTTGCTTTCTCTGACAAAGCCAAACGCTCTGCTCCTGGTCGTATTATTGGTGTATCAAAAGACGCGCAAGGCAATACGGCGCTACGTATGGCATTACAAACCCGCGAGCAGCATATCCGCCGCGAAAAAGCCAACTCCAACATCTGTACCTCACAAGTACTACTGGCCAACTTAGCAGGTATGTATGCCGTCTATCATGGTCCAGAGGGTGTGAAGCGTATTGCGACACGTATTCATGCGTTTGCTACCGCCTTTGCCACTGTTATCAAAGAAGCAAACGATAGCAATCTAAGCGTGGTACACGATCAGTTCTTCGACACGGTCGTTGTTGATTGTGGTTCTGAAAAGCTGGCCACACAAATTTTTGAAAATGCAGATAATGTTGGCTACAACCTATGGCGTCTTGGCGAGCAAAAACTGGCTGTTGCTTTTAGTGAAACCAGTGATCAGCAAGACTTCAAGGTTTTAACTCAATTGTTCGTTAGTAAAGCCCATGAACTACCTGAAGCGGCCAGCGTGTCTCTTGATAGCGCTCACTTACGTACTGACGCCATCTTGTCGCATCCCGTCTTTAACACGCATCATACCGAGCATGAAATGCTGCGCTACTTAAAATCGCTTGAAGACAAAGACTTGGCGATGAACCGCAGTATGATTTCTTTGGGCAGCTGTACCATGAAATTGAATGCGACCAGTGAGATGCTACCAATCACTTGGCCTGAGTTTGCCAACGTGCATCCTTTTGCACCGCGCGATCAAGTCACAGGTTACATTGCCATGATTGATAGCCTGCAAGACCAGCTAAAAGCCATCACCGGATTTGACGATGTGTCGATGCAGCCAAACTCTGGCGCCTCAGGTGAGTACGCCGGTCTGCTCGCTATCCGCCGTTATCACGAATCACTTGGTGAAAACAATCGTGATGTTTGCTTGATTCCTATGTCAGCCCACGGCACCAACCCTGCTACTGCCATGATGATGGGCATGCAAGTGGTTGTGGTTAAAACCGATGAAAACGGCAACGTTGATATCGACGACTTAACCGCCAAATGTGAAGAGCACAGTGAGCGTTTGGGTGCTTTGATGATTACCTACCCATCGACGCATGGTGTATTTGAAGAAGGCATTCGTCATATTTGTGACCTCATTCATAAACATGGTGGCCAGGTGTATATGGATGGCGCCAACATGAATGCGCAGGTAGGCATGATGCAGCCAGCTGACGTTGGCGCAGACGTGCTACACATGAACCTGCATAAAACCTTCTGTATCCCGCACGGTGGCGGCGGTCCAGGCATGGGCCCTATTGGTATGAAGGCACATTTGGCACCATTTATGGCCAACCATACCTTAAGCCCTGTACACAATGCACAAAAAGACTGCTCAGCCGTATCAGCAGCACCCTATGGCTCAGCCAGCATTCTGCCTATCTCATGGATGTACATTGCTATGATGGGCCGCGATGGTTTACTAAAAGCGACTGAGTTGGCACTACTAAACGCCAACTATGTGGCAAGCCAGCTTAAGGACCACTACCCTGTTCTATACACTGGTAAAAACGGCCGCGTGGCGCACGAATGTATCATCGATATTCGCCCGTTAAAAGAAGAGACTGGCGTCACTGAAAGCGATATTGCCAAGCGTTTGATGGATTATGGTTTCCACTCACCAACGATGAGTTTCCCAGTAGCGGGCACCTTGATGATTGAGCCGACAGAGTCTGAGTCGGCCGAGGAGCTAGACCGCTTTATCAGTGCGTTAAAATCTATCAAAGCGGAGGCCATGAAAGCCAAAGCCGGTGAAGATAATTGGACACTAGAAGATAACCCATTGGTCAATGCACCGCATACCGCTGCTATGATTACTAGTGGTGATTGGACTCACCCATACAGTCGTGATACGGCTGCCTTCCCGCTACCGTACGTTCGCGCGCACAAGTTCTGGCCAAGTGTGGCGCGTATTGATGACGCTTATGGCGACAAAAACCTTATGTGCTCTTGCCCAAGTATCGAAAACTACATGTAGTCGCAGTTTTCGGTAAATGATAATTTCGGTAAACTATAAATAGTTTCTTTATCAAAAAACCTCCAAGTCAGCATCTGACTTGGAGGTTTTTATTTTGCGCATCGTGTTCAATAGTATTAACTATAAATGATAGTATTTAGCGATAGCATCAAATTCATGGGTACTTATATCCACTATTTACTTTGTTGGAAGCAAACATGCAACAAAAAAACCGCGTCATTCTATTACATGGGCTGCATCAAACGGCTTGGATTATGCGCCCTCTTGCCAAACGTTTGCAAAAGGCAGGATTTAACACCCATCAATACGGCTACCGTAGCATGCGCGATAGTATCAACACCAACAGTGCTCACCTAAACGCATGGCTGGAAAAACATCATCATCCTGACCAGCCAGTAGATTTAGTCGGCCACAGTTTGGGTGGGTTGATCGTTCGTGACTTTGTCACTCAGTATCCCGAGTGGCAGATTGGCCGCTGCGTCACACTCGGAACACCGCATGTAGGGAGTATTTGTGCCGATTATATCTGGCGCTTAACGCCTGCTATGATGGGACGCTCATATATTGACGCGCTAGATGGAACCGTAGCACCCTTACCAGAGCACATTACCCTTGGCGTTATTGCTGGCAGTCAGCCCTACGGTCTGGGACAGTTATTTTTGCACTATCATAACCGCAAACTGCATAAATTAGGCAAGCCATTACCGAAGGAACAACTTGTCCATGACGGCACCGTTTATGTGGCAGAGACTAAAATTGAGGCAGCGTCTGACCATATCGTCATGCCAGTTTCGCACACTGGCATGTTGGTGGATAAAGAAGTCGCTGAGCAAACAAGATACTTTTTAGAGCATGGGCAGTTTAAACGTGAAACGCTTAATAACTAAGTGTCTAAAAACCCGTCAAACCCTAATACCCATGCCTTGTTGTAGTTCAGTTTTGTGCTTTTCAATGATTGGAATCAGGGTTTGGATCACCCAGTCGTTGCGCCAGCCCTTTAATCCTTGCGGCAACTCGCTTAGATCTTTATCAAAAGCAATCACTTCATACAGTTGACCCAGCCATTTTTTGCGCATGAGGACACTCGCTGGTACGCCTATGCTACGCGCATGATCATCAATTGCTTGCTGCACAGCTTTAGACAGCACTTTGTTTTTTGAGCGATAAGGCGGCAATAGACAATCTGGATGCTCAGCAGGTGGCAGATTTTTTGCGTCTCTTATCACCTTAAGCAACTCTTCACCGTACAGTCGCAACATACTACGGTGCATCGTCGTTTTATGCGCCAGCTCGCGCATGCTATTTGGTTTTTCAGTGACCATCTCACGCACGGCTTGTTTTTTGATGACGAAAGTACGCGGCTGATTGGTCGCCCGTGCCAGCTCTTCTCGCCAAGTAGCGACCGCTTTTAGTATCGCCATCTGCTGCGAGGTATAGCGATAATCTGCCATCGTTAAATACATTGCCTCATCTTCAACGTGCTGAGCGGCATACAAATCGCTGGCATAAAGCTGACAGTCTGCCCATACATAATTGTATAAACCCTGCTTTTTTAGCTCGTACTCAAGACTTAAATACAGCGCTGGCAAATAACGTACATCGTCAATCGCATATTGCTCTTGCTCATCTGATAGTGGGCGCTGTAGCCAATCTGATTGGCTTTGCTCTTTGTCAATATGCATGTCCAACTGATCATCAAGCGCTTGCTGATAACCCATTTGTAATTGACCGGTCAAATAAGACAACGCAATTTGCGTATCAAAAATATTGGTCAATGGCGGACAGCCAGACAACAAGTAGAAAATACCCAAATCCTCACCGCAAGCGTGCCAAATGGCCACATCAACGTCACGGAGCGCTTGCCATAGCTCCGCCAACTGCAACTGCGGGGCATCTAGTAAATAGATATGATCGCCAATGTTTAGCTGGACCAATGCCAAGCGCGGATAATACGTATCACGCTTGATAAACTCAGTATCTAGTGCCACGCGCCCGCAAGTGGCCAACGCATCAATCACTTCCGCCAACTGGCTTTGCTCGCGCACCCAAGTAACCTCGACCTCATCAGCGATGTCTAACAACGCCTCGATATCCGGCTCTGAAGGCACGTCTACTGACGTCATCCTAGTATTGTCTGACACCTTTAATTCGTCAGACACATCAGGAGTATTTGCTTGAGGGTTTGAAGCATTGGTAGCATTATTGGACACGGGCAGATACCTGCATAAATAGAATAAAATAAAACGCTAAACAGCGTCTTAATAGAATGGGATAAAAAACAGTAATAAAGCCATTATAACAACATCGTCAAATAAATCAGACTTTGCTGTTATAACCACACTATAGTCGGTTGAAAATAAAATCGATACGTTACTATCCTCGTTCTAATGGGATAAATTTTAAATAGAATGGACTATATACAAAAGAGCGGTACTATAAAAAAGAACGATTTTGCATGGCTTGACCGAGCGTCATGCTATCAAGGTATTCAAGCTCACCGCCCATGGGCACCCCTTGCGCTAAACGGGTGATTTTATCGACATGGCGACCGACTGCCTCACTGATGAAATGGGCTGTGGTCTGTCCTTCAACGGTGGTACCTGTTGCCAGTATCAGCTCCCCAACCGGCTCTTGCTTGACTCGCCATACCAGCTGATCAATATTTAAGTCGTCCGCGCTGATACCATCAATCGGTGATAAATGGCCGCCTAACACAAAATAGCGTCCACGGTATCCTGCGGTCTGCTCAATCGCCATGACATCTGCCGCCGTTTCAACCACACACAACAGTCCATCATCACGCCTAGGGTCTTGACACAACGGGCAGACGGCATCATCACTAAAGCTATGACAGCGCTGGCATTCGACGATATCACGCATCGCGTCATCAAGCGCTTGGGCGAGCGCCATCCCTTGTGGGCGTTTTTTGGTGAGCAAATGTAGCGCCATACGTTGGGCACTTTTTTGCCCCACACCTGGCAAAACACGCAGCTGTTTGACCAGCTGATCAAATTTGGCTGTCAGCAAAGTTACTTCCTTTATTTATAAACCATAGCTATAAAAATGGGGTCGTATCGTGTCGATAACAACCCCATTTCCTTCATGAATATAGTCAGATAACATACCGTTAGCTAAATATAAAACAAGTCGTATATCAATCCCAGAAACTCAAGATAACGAGGAAGACAAGTGCTAGCGCTACTTTTGGTAGGCTTAGCGAGTCTGACAAAGTTAGCTTGTTTTTGGGACGGATATTAGAACATACCTTGCATACCTGGTGGTAGACCCATACCTGAGGTAGCACCCGCCATCGTTTCTTCGTACAGTTCATCCGCTTGGCGAACCGCATCATTGATAGCAGCGGCAATAAGATCTTCGATCATATCTGGCTCATCTTCTAGCAAGCTTGGATCGATGGTCAAACGCTTAACCACATGACGACCCGTCATGGTTACTTTTACCAAACCACTGCCCGCCTCGGCTTGTACTTCTTTGTTAGCCAGCTCTTTTTTGGCATTTTCAACGTTTGTTTCGACTTTCTTTTGCATCGTTTGAGCTTGTTGCATCAGTGCTTGAATATTCATAGTTGCCTCTTTGTCTTTTATAGTAATAAGTAATGATTGATAACGTAACGTGAATGCGTTATTGACGATTATACCGTTATCTTTACAAACTGTCTAAACCACGCGCCAAATCTTTGATAATATCTTCCACATCTTCAAGACCGACCGATAGACGAATCAAACCATCTTTGACCCCTGCTTCGGCTCGGGCTTCAGCGGTCAAGCGAAAGTGAGTGGTGGTCGCAGGATGGGTAATCGTGGTTTTGGCATCGCCCAAATTATTGGTAATAGAGACCATTTGGGTTGAGTCAATCACGTGCCAAGCAGCGGCTTTTGGATCGCGTCTATTTGAATCACTACTGTTAGATGGCATCACTTCAAACCCCATGATAGCACCATAGCCGTCTTGCATATGATGTTGGCGCGTTGCCAGCTCATGTGCGGGATGATCGCTCAATCCTGAGAAATGCACTTTACTAACATTAGGATGATTGACCAAGAATTGGGCCACTTGATTGGCATTATGACAATGCGCTTGCATACGTAATTTAAGCGTCTCAAGCCCTTTGGTAAACACCCAAGCATTAAATGGGCTCATGCTGATACCACCTGAGCGGACGACAGTAAACGCTTCTTGCATCAGCGCATCACTACCAACCAATGCTCCGCCCAATACTCGACCCTGTCCATCTAGATATTTAGTGGCAGAATGAATGACAACATCAGCACCCAAATCTAACGGGCGTTGCAGTGCCGGAGTGGCAAAACAATTATCCACCACCAATAAGATGTCATTGGCTTTACACAACTGACTTAAATAACCGATATCGCAAATTTGGGCCAATGGATTACTTGGGCTTTCACAATAAATCACCTTAGTATTTGGCTGTACCGCTTTTGCCCACGCGTCATTGTCGAAGCAATCAACGTAGCTGACTTCAACACCAAACTTCGCCATATAGTTATTGAATAGGCCGATGGAGGAACCAAATAACTGATTGGCCGCCAGTAGATGATCGCCCGCTTTTAGATACGCCAAGCACATCGTGAGAATAGCGCCCATACCAGAGGCGGTCGCAACGGCACGTTCGCCATTCTCTAATGCCGCCAATCGACGCTCAAAGGTACGCACACTTGGATTGGTATGACGCGAGTAGACATTGCCGGTTTTGGTACCATTAAAGTGCGCCGCTGCATCAGCCGCTGAGTGATAAACATAAGAGCTGGTGGTAAAAATAGGCTCTGAGTGCTCCCCTTCATCCGTACGGTGTTGACCCGCCCGCACTGCGATGGTCTGCATCCCATAATCAAGCCCTAAATCTAAGGCATCGTTGCGCCAGTTTGGATCTAATTTATCCATTGAGTTTTTTTGGTTTAAATTGTTCTCATCTTGGGTTTGCGACTGACTCATAAAGGTTCCGTTGCTTGAGTTGTTATAAAATGACTGCGTATTTTTTGACTATCGAATGAATTGAGGACACGCTCTAGGGCACCCGCGTTATCATATCATGTCAACTTATTCCAAACAGCTGGTTTCAGGTGAGTGCTAAACGTTGTTTTTGCATACCCGTTTCTCTATTTATTAATGCGGATTATTAACGCGGAATGGCAGCCAAGAGAAAACCCTGACTGCACGGTTTTGAATTCGGCGCTCAATACAATAAAAATAACGTATTTATAATAGGCAGAGCGGTTTACAGCTGCTAAGCTTAGCGGCGATTTAGATTTTGACTTGGACGAAATTATTATACGCCTCATAATCAGTGCTATCATCTATAAAAACCGACCGCAAGCGCAAGCTCATTTTTTAGCCACTTATTTATTGTATTAAGGCTCACTAAGGTAACTCATTTATGTCGATGCTCAGTATGGAACCAAGCAACTTATCATTGAGTCTAACACTCGGACTGACCTTGAGTCTTAGTGCCTGTCAGAGTTTACCTAAGCAGCCACATTTGCCTGAGAGCCAAGCGTTATCAGCACGAATTAATGCCTTATATCAACCAGAGAGTAACCAAAAAATAGAACAAAATGACACAGCCGCCACTAGCAACAGTGTCGACCTGGTGGGCGCTATTAGCGAGCAAAACGACATTCATCCGGATCTGTCAGGCTATCACCCAATCGTGACGGGTGCCAACGCTTTTGCCTCCCGCAGTATCTTAACAGACATGGCCACACGCAATATCGACGCTCAGTACTACATTTGGCATGATGACCAAGCCGGTCAGCTACTCTTAAAAGACTTATGGAAAGCAGCAGAGCGCGGCGTGATTGTACGGTTATTATTAGACGATTTTAATAATAACGCCAAACTTGATCAGCATCTGTTACGCTTTTCTAGTCACCCTAACATTGCAGTGCGTATCATTAATCCTTTGATGCACCGCAAATTTCAAACCTTAAATTATGTCACAGGTTTGCCGCGTATCAATCGCCGTATGCACAATAAAAGTATGACCTTTGATAAGCAAATCACCATTATTGGTGGACGTAACATTGGCAACGAATATCTCAGTAACGATCAAAATAGCCAATTTGCAGACTTGGATGTTTTACTCATCGGTAAAGTAGTCGCAGACATTGATAACAGCTTTGCCAGTTACTGGTCATCTCCTTTGTCATTTGACATCGAAACCTTAGTCACACCGGACAGTAGTGAAACCTCTGACTTCTTAGCGGCTTTAGACAAGCTTGGCCCAGAAAAAGCAAACAACACCAATAGCGATTTGACTGTGTATAAAGCCGCTATTGAAGAATCCACGATAGACAGTGATTTAATCAATAAACGGGTGCCGTTTCGCTGGACAGACATGCAATTTTTGAGTGATGACGTGGGCAAGCTTACCAAAACAGTTCCGTCTGAGACCAACTTGGTGCATCAGCTGCGTACCTTGTTAGGCAGTCCAACCAAGCAACTAACCATCATCTCCTCTTACTTTGTACCGACTAAAGATGGCGTCAATACATTGGTACAGCTGGCTGAGGCTGGTATTGACATTAAGATTTTGACCAACTCATTTGATGCCACTGATGTGACAGCCGTTCATTCTGGCTACAGCCAATGGCGTCCTAGTCTGCTACGCGCTGGCGTCAAAATCTATGAGCTAAAATCGACAGCGTCTGAAGAAAAACGTGAAAACAAATTATGGAAAGCCCGCAGTCAATCCTCAACCAGCTTACATGCAAAAACCTTTGCCGTTGATGACTATCAAGTATTCATTGGCTCTTATAATGTCGATCCCCGCTCTGCCAACATCAATACTGAGATGGGAGTGATTATCAATGATGATCAGCTTGCAAAACAGTTACATGGCGCGCTTAGTGATGACTTATTGAACCAAGCTTATGAAGTGAAATTATTAGATAACGGCAAACTGCAGTGGCATACCATGGAAGATGATCAAAAAGTGGTTTACGATTCAGAGCCGCGCGTCGATGTGGGTGACCATATTTGGCTCACTATCATGTCATGGTTACCGATCGATTGGCTACTATAGCTGTCGCACCTGAGAAACCGAAGAAAACTTATCATTCATATTTAACTCGCGTCAGAGCGCTTGAGTGGGACACTTTTGGCTTGAGCGCCCTTAAGTCAATTATTTGTTTTTCAAACACTTTATAGTTCAAACCCCTTTATTTTTTCGGCAAATCACTGTCTGTACTGATTTGTCGTTTTTTATTATAGCCAGTTACCTAGATAACTGTCTTAACGAGCACTTTTACATGTGGATGCGCGACCTATTATGCCTTCTCGTTCTCAATATGCACTAATGTCTTCTAAAGACAGAAATACAGTCCTATTTATGTGCTTCAGCAGCGCAGTCGCATTTTTTGATTTTTTGATTTATTTATATCTCTCAGACATTGTGGCGGCCGCTTTTTTTCCTGTCAATGTCAATCCCGCTATTACAAAAATTCAAGGGCTTGGACTTTTTGCGATTGGTTACTTAGCCCGTCCTATTGGCGGTATCATCTTTGGTCGTTATGGTGATATTAAAGGCCGAAAGCCCGTCCTATTAATCAGCCTGTTAGTGACCGCAGGCAGCTTATTGGCGATGGCATGCTTGCCGACTTATGCACAGTGGGGTTTAATCGCGCCCGCCTTGTTTATTACCCTACGGCTCATACAAGGTATCGCATTTGGGCTTTTTGTCCCACTCGCTTGGGTTTTTGTAGCAGAGCATGTTCCTCGGCAGTATTTGTCAGTGGCCTGTAGTTATGTCACGGCCAGTTTTTATGTCGGCGTATTATTCTCCAACGCTTTTTTTCTTTGGCTGACGAATACCATGAGTACTGAGCAGCTGGCGGACTACGGTTGGCGTTTGCCATTTTTTATCGCAGCTATCTTGAGTCTTTTGCCGCTATTGGCATGGCGCTGGATAGATGAGTCACCGTTTTTTATTGAATTGAAAAAATCCCAACCGAATGACTACGTTGCCAAGCCATTCAGACTCCTCTTTAAGCACTGCAAACACGCCATATTTATTGGTATGCTTCTCACTGTGATTGTGTCTAGTATCACCACGGTCATTGTGCTTTTGCTCCCTGATTTAATTGAATTACGCTTTACACTAGACAACGATTTATTTGATTTTTCTCACAGTTTGGGTATTGTGTTTATGATTTTTGGGTGTGTGTTTTATGGAATAATATCCAACCATCAAAACTTTGGTAAAATTTTGACGATTGGTTCCATTTTATTAATCGCTCAGATGTTTGTGTTTTTTTACCATCTGCAGGGAAGCGGTGATTATATTTTAATCATGTATGCGCTTTTGGGTTTTTGTGCCGGTATCGTTGGTATGATACCCGCTATCCTAGTACAGTTATTTCCAACCAACGTACGGCTAACAGGGATGACTTTTTGTTATAATGTGGCCTACGGTATTGTGGGTGTATTGGTGCCTTTTGGGCTTGGCTATGCCACTTTGTATGTGAGCTTTTCACCAGCGCTCTATATCGCTTTTATCGGCTTCATTGGCATCATCATGGGCATATATTTTTATAACTTGCCTGAATTCAAAAAGCTCAATCATGTTATCTAGTGAGCGTGTCGATTAAACTTAAGGGGTAATGCGGTCTATCACCCGTTACGCCTTATTCCTCTATTTACGATAAAAACCTTCGTGTCAATGTTCAAACATTTAAATATTAAGGCAAAGAACCATGGTTGATATGACCAACAAGAGACTTTCTGTCGCCCCCATGATTGATTGGACGACAACAGACTACCGTTACTTTGCGCGGCTGTTTAATCCGCATGTCTATTTATACACTGAGATGATCAGTACGGGTGCCTTGATACATGGTAATCGAGCACGGCATCTGCGCTTTGATACGCTTGAGCATCCGCTCGTGCTACAACTTGGTGGCGCAGATATCAGCGAGATGACACAGTGCGCCGAATTTGCTCAGCAATACGGCTATGATGAAGTCAATATCAACGTTGGCTGCCCCTCTGATCGCGTGCAGCACAATAAGATTGGGGCTTGCTTAATGGCAGAGCCTAAAATCGTTGCAGGCTTAGTCACACACATGCAAGCTGCGGTCGACATACCTGTGACAGTGAAGCATCGTATTGGTATTGATGATTTTGACAGTTATGAGTTTATGGTAGATTTTGTCCAGACGGTGGCTGCTGCTGGCTGTACACGTTTTATCGTTCATGCGCGTACTGCTTGGCTACAAGGGCTTAGCCCCAAGCAGAACCGTGAGATACCGCCGCTGCGTTACGATGATGTCTATCGTCTAAAACAAGACTTTCCAGAACTGGATATCGAAATTAACGGTGGTATCGATACCATCGCTGATATTGAAGCCCACTTGCAGCATATCGACGGCGTGATGATTGGACGGGCGTTTTATCACAACCCTTATTTACTGGCAGAAGCCAATAGCTTGTGGGGCAAGCCAGCCCCTAAGCGTTCAGAAATTTTAGAGCAGCTATATCCTTATCTACAAGAGCAAATTGAAAAAGGGGAAGCGCTGCCAACGATGACTCGCCACTATTTAGGCTTGTTTCAAGGTCTGATGGGGGCACGCAAGTGGCGACAGGCACTGAGTGGCAAACCTCAGCTAACCCTCGATGATGTCAAACGCGCCGCAGACGAGGTTTTACTATTAAACCCTGACGCATAGCCAGCTCTATCGAAATACCCTAACGGCTATAGTGATAACCGTTAGGGTATTTACGCCGCTTGCGCAAGATACTGCCACATCGCCGCCCCATTATTAATAACGTGCAATAACATCGGCAATAATAACGAACCCGACTTGACACGCGCATAGCAAAATATCAACGCCAACACCACGATGGTGCTGATCTCATAGATGCCATACTGCACATGAATCACCGCAAATATCAAACTGGTCACAAGACTCGCGACTATCGTTCCGCGATGCTCTGAAGCAGCTTGTGGCGTATACTGCTCAGAAATCGCCGACCATAGTACACCGCGAAAGATCAACTCCTCATATAGCGGTGCCACGATCACCATTGCCACCACCAGCAACCATACTGAACTGACAGACTGATATAAAGGATCGACGAATACCAGTGGTGTCTCATCAAACCAGTACGTCAACGCCTGACTGATAATCATAAATAGTAACAGCAGCCCAAACATGCCCATGCCTACTGCAAAGGAAAAAGGCTTTAACGCCAGATACTGACGAACACGCCCGCCTCGTAAACGAATCACTAAAACGCTAATCGCTACTAAGAGCACACAACCAATCATGATGGAGAGACTCACCACTGTCCCATCATTACTACCAAAAAAGAATATATCGCTGGCGGTTGAGGCTTTATGAGCCGGTAATACTAACGTGCCAGCGATGTACACCCCTAGTAACTGACTGATAAAAAACGCAAGCACCATTCCTATCGTCAGCAAAAACGCCCCCAACCGTGAAAATAGTGGCGGTGGCTTATTAGCTGCCGTCGTCAAATTGTGTGAAGCGGTAACGTCTTTTAGCATAGTATCGTAACTCAAAAAGTGCTCTATCAGCCCATCTCTATCATAAACGTCGATAATAAATCATTAGCGACTAGCTCGGTAACTGCTGCTTAATCACAGTCAACACCTGCTGCGCGACAGAGTCTGGATATTCAAGTGGGAACATATGGCCACCAGCGTGAGTCTGATAAGGAATGCCTAATCTTGATTTGACTTGCTGCGGAAATTGTCGTTTTAAAAATATGCTGTCTTCACCGATAATCAAGGTGACAGGCGGCTTAGGCCCACGATTTGGTGCAAGCCAATACCAAGAGGGATTGGTACGAAACACGGCCACTTCACTGTCCTTAGGAATGGCCAATGTCACCTTACCGTCTGCACGTTCATGTAAGCCATGATCGATGTATCCTTGAAAACTACGCTCGTCAAAATTTTTAAAAAACCCTTTGTGTCGCATTTTTTCGTAGGCTTCTGCGCGGCTATCCCACACGTCACGGCGGTGTTTGGACACGCCAGCTGGCGATAATTTATCCATCAAACGATGATTCATGAATGGCAATCTATCCACGGTCTTTGCCAAATGCCACAGCAAACTGACTTTGCCATAAATCCAAGGGGGATCCATCAATACCGCTTGGGCAAAGTAATCAGGCGCACGGTACAAGGCTTGCAACGTACACATGGCACCAAGCGAATGACCGACCGCGACGACTTGTGTGACACCATGCCTCTCACAGGTCTGTTTCACACTATCGACAATCTGCTGCGTGAGACTGCGCCAGTGGTCATCCACCGGGTAGTCGGGCGTGGCACCCAACATCGCAATATACTCAATCGTAAAAAATTTCGCCAGATTCTCAAAAAAAGGCTGATAGACCGCACTTGGCATCCCATTGGCGTGGGCAAAATGTAGAACGGGCTTTTTTGTTAATTTAGAGACAGGTAGCGCAGCAAAGGTCTGCAAACTGATTTCATCACTCATGACGGCTCTCATTGTAAATATTTTTTATGGTGCTTAACGCTTACATACAATTAAGGCTGAGCATAATCCTACGCTCAGCCTCAACAATCATACACTCTAAATCTAAAACATAAAACGCTTAACGCATCTGCGCATTACCTTCTTCTTGCGGTAAGATTTTATCAAGGCTGACACTAGAACCAATGCCTGCACCCAACTGAACAGCAAAACGATCCATAAACATCTGGAACGGATCTGTTGGGCTATAGTTGACTACATTATCAAGCTCTAACTGTTTTTCTAAGGTTGCGATGCTACCTTTTTTGTCTGCTAAGCCAAGCTCAATAGATTGCTCACCTGTCCAAAATAACCCTGAAAACAGCTCGTTTTGTTCAGGATTTTTTAGGCGATCACCGCGACCTTCTTTGACCGCGTTGATAAAGTGCTGATGCGTATTGGCCAAAACTTTTTCGACATGATTTTCTTCATAATCAGTCAATGGACGCGATAAGCTTAAGATATCTTTGTATTCACCAGCCGTGATCGTACGATCTTCTACACCAACCTTATCCATTAAACCTTTAATGTTATAGCTTGGCATAATCACCCCAATAGAACCAACCAAGCTTGAGGGATTGACATAAATTTCGTCTGCGGCCGACGCAATGTAATAAGCGCCTGATGCACCAATATCACCAATCACCGCATAAAGCTTTTTGTCAGGATATTCTTGGCGCAAGTCCATCATATTCTGCCAAATTTCATCAGACTGTACTGGTGACCCACCAGGCGAGTTGATCTCTAATGCCACCGCTTTTGAATTGCTGTTTTCAAAGGCGCGAGTTAATGCCTCATTGACATCATAAGCATTGGCCACATCGCCGCTACTAATCACACCTTGCAGCTCAACCACCGCTAAATGCGGCTGGCTCGTATCAACACCATCTAACCCTGTAGGCGCTTGGCTGGTACAACTACGCCCAAGCAGCAAAAATATCAGCAATAGGTAGCCAAAGGTGAGTAGTTTAAAAAAGATACTCCAACGACGGGCACGACGCTGCTCAACCACACTAGCCAATAAAGTAGTTTCCAGCAGTCGCCATTCTTGTCCACTCGGCTGGTTTGGCTGCTGAATCGGTGTGGGCTGATTTGTCGAATTGTCAGGACGTTTGTTGGGGTCTGGTGGCCAGTTGGGCATATAACTTCCTAAGTCAGAAACAATCTGAAACGATAAAAATGACATAAAAAATAGATAGAGTAAGAAGATCATGTCCTCTCACTGTATTTGTCATCTGTATTCACAAGCTGCTAAGTATGGTGGTATTTCAATTCTGGTTCAATAGTATAACTGTGAAATATCACCATATTGTAACGCTGATCATATAAGCCATTTTTTTAATGGCCTGTATCACTAGCATGGTCAATGAATGTAAGCGGCTCACTTTAAAACCGATACAGCGCGACTGGAATGAATTTTTTGTGGCCTCTGTGATAGCAGTAAGGGAAATTTATACCAGACGCGCGTGGCTACTAACTACTAACGAATCGATTTTATTTCGAACTTACGGTAGTATTTAACGCTAAGGCTACTTCTAAGGCCTTCTCATCATAAGTCATGATCTTATTTATGCGCTGCTGCCGTAACACATCGGCCGTTATATCAGAGGCACTATGACCCAGCCAAATGACGTCATCAAACCTTGTCTCTTTATCCGTTTTCTCGGCGCTACACAGTAATGACCACATTTGCCAAACGCGCTGATGTGTGTCTGCATTTAAAATAACGCGTGATGAAGCCGCCTGAGTGTGGTGAGGCGATGATTGGACACTTGGTGTGAGTGTTTGAGCAGTGGCAGGTAACGACCTCATTGGATCAGCCACATTATATATTAACACTCGCATGGGTAAATGAGTATCGATAGCCACGGTACAGTCCCAAACGCTGGCATCACCTATCTTACTCCAGCCCGTCATCGCCTCTATGGACAAACCACCAGTCGCCAATTGCCATGATTTGCCTTGTTCGCAACGTTGAGCGCTGATAGCCGATGTGGATACGCTCTTGGAGTGATTGCCTGTTTGATATGCTTGCTGCATCTTAGGCCAGCGCTCAGAGCGTCCTGCTTGCCAATACTGACTGACAGGTAGTCGCTGATTTAACTGAGCCACTGTCATTGGTAGTAGCTCAGAGGGCGCAGCATTCGAGACCGTGCGCTTATGGTCAGTAGTCAGCGTGGCAGTTAAACTAGCACTCTGCACGACGATGCCTTCTAGTTTGTCGACTGATAAGCTGCCTAACTGCTGCTCTAAGCTCATAGAGAGCTTATCTGCCGTCAAATGACTTGTCACCGTTCGTGTGGTTGTAGGCCGATGATCGGCTAAAAACATCCAGCTAACGTTCTTCTTCGTTTGGTCTGTCGCTAGTGACTGACTATTATTATTCTTACCAGCCTCATCATTGACAATAGGATACTGCAACAACACGGCACTCACATAGCGATCACCCGTTGGCAAAATGTACAACGTCGGTATCGTCATCAGTGACTGCTGATTGGCATAGACCGTCATTATTAACAAGGTTAGAGGAGGCAATGCCAGCCAACGACTAACCAACCCTCGTGGTAGCAACCAAGGCAATATGCTTAGTAATACCATAAGCAGTATGGCCATGTTTATTGGTGTGTACAGCCACGCTTTTGCCAACACGGGCATTGAAGTTAGCCATGTTATCCATTCATGCAAACCAGCCATGATGGCAATAACGAGCGCCCAAATGCTATTAGCTATAACGGGGGATAAAAGGTAACACAGTCCGGCCAGTAGATTCAGCGGAACAATCACCCAGCCAAACAGACCAATTGCAAATAAATTTATGACCAGTCCCCACAGCGATGCTTTGCCAAACAACAGCAAGGTGATGGGTAATAAAGTAATAAATAACCAAAATTGCAATGTGAACATGCGCTTAGAGAGAGCCCAAACACGCTTAACAAGCGCATTTCCTGCCTTGGTCCTATGGGACGCGACAGTAGATTGCGCATACTTGTATGACGTGTCGTCATATTTGAGTAACAAGGCCACGGCAATAAAAGACAACCAATAACCTGCCTGCCAAAGTACATATGGGTCTTGCCATGCCATCAGTACTGCTAGAGCCAACAAAACACGCATAGTACTAATCGGCAACAATGTTAAACGCACCACCCCTATCGCCAATAGCATCCATGCAGTACGTGCTGCTGGCACATCAAACCCAGTGAATAGCGCATAGATAAAAGCCGCCCCAATCATCACCCACCAACGTACTTGCCAACGCGGAACGTAACGATAAACCAGAGGACACAGTCGATTAAATATCAGTACAACGCCGCCAGCCAACATGATCGCTAGAAACAAAATGTGCGTCCCTGAGATAGCAAGCAAATGCGAGATGCCCGCCAACTGATACAAGTCTTTGGTATCACGATTGATTAAACTGCGATCGCCTGTGAGCAAGCTTAATGTGACCGCCTTTGCTTGCTGCGCGTCTGTGGTCTGCTCTGCCCAATCTTGATAAAAGTGCTGTCGTAACTGCCAACGTTCTTGATCAATACGCGTGCGAAAACTCTGTAGGTACGAGTGAGAAGCAGGCGCTAATACTGATGAACTGGCGCTCACAATCGGTGTGCTGGTAGCCAAGACATTCGCTACCCCATCAATATGACGACCTCGTAGCCAGCGATAGCTATCAAACCCAGACGGATTGTTTGTCGCTTGCTCAGAAGTAGCCAAAGGCGCAAGGGTTAAGCTCATAAACAACTGATCGCCTGGTTGCAAGTGGTTTAAGCGTGCAAGCTGGCTGTTATTCGACGACTTTTTTGGATAGGCGTTGAGTAGTACGCGGTGTTTGCTGTCACCACCCTCATCTTTATCTAACTCACTCACTGTAAGCGTATCTAAATCTTGAGCGGTTAACTCAGATACTAAAGGTGACACGTGACTGATGGTAGCAACTTGTCTATAGCTACTATCCGTAGCAGCATCATAGACACTGTCACTTATCCCCTCGATAGTGACTAGTGCCTGCACACGCATGGGCTTAGTAACTTCTGTCATTTCTGCTTGCTGATGACTAATCATAGCTTGCAAGGCACTGCCAATAACGAGCGCCATGGCTAATGCAACGACTAAAGTATGATTGAGGATACGGCAGGCACGGTTGGGATGACAAGGTAAATAGCTAGGCGATTTTTGAGAAATGCTACTGCGATTGACGGCAGGGACATTAAATTGAGCAAGCACCATCAGAGTGATGGCAAGAATAATAAGTGATAAAGGTAAGGCAGGCGCAATAGCATTATCCACGAGCAGTGAACCAATCGGCATCGCTACACTATCCGCGACCGCCAAAACGCCCATCATAGCGACAACAATCAAACTACCCATCAACCAGTACACCAGCGCTCCTTGCTTGATGATATGAATACTATAAGCCAGCTAACGACCGTACTATACTCGTATGAGCGGTTATGTATGATCGAAAAAAATACCTGAACATAAACGGGTGGTTAAATCCGTCATAACAACTGATACGTGATGCAATAGCATTTATATTTATATTACCCTATACTGATTAGACATATTGCGCTGACGATAATCTGGCATCATCATCCTATATACCCTTACCCATATGTTTATTAATAATATCACTTTATAGCAGTCCATCAATGCGATTGAGCGGACTGTCGTTAACGATTAAAGGCGATCCTGTGCCCCAAAAACGTCTGAAGGACCTGCTTCCTACACCAGAGAAAATCCTAGAAAGTCGCACCTTAAAACTGTTCGCACCGCATTTGGCTGACCCTCGGTTGTGGCAATTCAATCGTCATAGCCTAAATAAAGCGGTTTACATTGGTGTGCTTAGTGCCTTTTTCCCCTTGCCAGGACAAATGTTACTGGCGCTAATCGGCTCATTGGTTTTCCGTGCCAATGTCCCTATGGCGCTTGGTCTCACTTGGATCACCAATCCACTCACCAGTTTGCCTATCTTTTATGCAGGCTACTATGTCGGCGCTAAAATCATCGACGTACCGATGATTAGCCTACGACTCATCGGTCGAATGATTGCTGATTTTAGCTTATGGGCACTATCAGACGGTGCCAATCCATTTATCACCTATCGCGGCACCGTATCGATTACGGCATTTTGTATAGGGCTAACCATCTTAGCGATTGTCACCAGCCTCATTTGTGGACTGGCGTTTAAAGCCGTTTGGCGTTATAGAACCGTCGTCAGCTGGCAAAAGCGTCAGCAGCAATCTTCTGATAAAACACCAAAAACTTAGGGTTTTTACCTTAACGCCACCATATTTCTGTGGGCAAATCAGTCTTCTTTGTTCTGCTCTATAGCGTCAAGAATATTGTCGGTAAGATTCATGTCCATCACAAAAACATCAATCACCTCCTCATCTTTTAGAAGCGTGTAGCGCTTGCCTGTCGCACTATCTTGAGCCTTTAAATCATAATCAACACCCGCCAAAGTGATGGCATCAAAAACAGGGGTGAGTAAATCTATTTGTGCTTGTTTATCAATCGTATCGAACAACGTCGGATCCATATAAGGTTTTAATGGTTCTACGCCTTCTTCGGCACTGCCAAAGGCATCGATTGGGTTGTCATCTTCAGTCATTATATATCTTCCTATAAGTGAACATGGCCGCTCACTGCCAACCTTGTTTATAACCTCTTTCCTTGTTTATAACTTCTTAATTGTAACTTCTGCTATGCGTTTGTTGATAGGACAATGGTAAACAGACCTTACTCAACTATCTAGCCTTGCTTGTAACCCGTCTAATACTGCTCCCAATGACCATTACGTAGCAGTAGCTGACGATCTGCTAGCGCCGCCAAATTGCGATCGTGGGTCACCATAAGTAATGCTGTTTGCATGGTATTTTGTAATTCTGACAGCAGTCCGAAAACGCTTTGTGCATTGTCATAGTCCAAATTACCTGTCGGCTCATCGGCTAAGATAAGCGACGGCTTAGTGACAAGCGCACGGGCAATGGCCACACGCTGACGTTCACCACCTGATAACTCACCTGGGCGATGCGCCAAACGGTGCTCAAGACCCACACTTTCCAAAATAGCAATTGCTTGTTGACGCGCTTCAGTGACCGACACTTTTGGACGCATCAGTAAAGGCATAGCAACGTTTTCAACAGCGGTAAATTCAGCCAATAGATGATGGAACTGATAGATAAATCCCAAATGCTTATTACGCATTGCCCCACGTTCAGTCTCATTCATACTATTTAACAACTGACCGTGTAACCAGACTTCTCCACTGGTTGGCGTATCAAGGCCGCCAAGCAAGTGTAGCAAGGTACTTTTGCCTGAACCGCTGGTACCAACAATAGCAATGCGCTCGCCAGCATGAACGGTCAAATCAAGGCCAGTCAATACTTGCGTACTGACCGCCCCCTCATCATATATCTTGTTGATGTTTTTTGCCTCTAAAATGGCAGACATGATGCTTCCTTTATTTTATTTATGTCGGTATTGGTGCGTTTGGACTACTCATAACGTAGCGTTTGCGCTGGCTGAATTTTAGCCGCACGCCTTGCTGGATATATGGTTGCCAAAAAGCTCAGTACAAACGATGCACCAGTAATTAACACCACATCTAGCAAACGCAACTGCGATGGCAGGTAGTTCACAAAATAAGCATCAAACAGATTCAGACCAAAGACTTGGTTAATAAAGCCCAAAATATCACTGACTGTGAGTGCAAATATAATACCCAATATCGTACCAGCAATCGTACCGATCACACCGATGACCACGCCTTGTACCATAAAGACTTGCGTAATCAGACGAGGAGATGCGCCAAAGGTTTTTAAAATCGCAATGTCTGCTTTTTTATCCGTCACGAGCATGACAAGGCTGGAGACGATATTAAAAGCGGCGACTAAGATAATAAGGAACAGCAGCAACCCCACCATGGCTTTTTCCATCTGAATCGCACCAAACAAATTGCCGTGAGTTTGTGTCCAGTCATTAGGATACAACTGCTGAGGTGCTATCGCTGCGGCTTTTTCTGCGGCTATTGGCGCTGTAAAGATGTCATTGAGCTTCATGCGCACGCCCTGCGCCCCCTCTGGAAGACGTAGCAGTTTTGCGGCATCACCCATGGGAATAAAAGCCATGAGACTATCTACTTCTGGACTAATGGTAAAGATACCTGTCAAGGTAAAACGCTTAAAGCGCGGAATCACACCTGCAGGTGAAGGTGAAGCCTCTGGTAGCACCAAAGTCACTTTATCCCCTAACTGCAGCCCTAACGACTGCACCATCTCCTCCCCCAACACAATACTAAAGTCGCCATTTTGTAAGGTGTCAATACTACCTTCAATCATGTGCTCATTGATGATGGAGACGTTTTTTTCATATTCAGGATCAACACCAGTCACCATAATACCTGCGACCTGACCATTTGAAGTCAACATCCCTTGCAGTTGGATAAAAGGCGCCACGGCTGCCACTTCTGGGTCTTCTTTAATCTTGTCAGCCAACTGCTTCCAGTCGCCGATAATCTCCGTTGAGACCACCGTTGCTTGCGGTACCATACCCAAAATACGGGTTTTTAGTTCACGGTCAAAACCATTCATGACCGATAGCACCGTGATCAATACGGCTACCCCAAGAGTCAAACCAATCATCGAGATAAGCGATATGAAGGAGATGAAACCATTACTACGCTCTGCTCGGGTGTATCGTAAGCCGATAAATAACGCTAAAGGACGAAACATATTCAAACTCTTTATCT
>OAOU01000060.1_pt1 | contig 22384 bp, 14 predicted proteins | sample 1470821 | NCBI WGS metagenome assembly OAOU01 (sample SAMEA3275579, study PRJEB22092) | marine metagenome | biome: ENVO:00000447 MARINE BIOME; feature: ENVO:00002042 SURFACE WATER; material: ENVO:00002010 SEAWATER | collected 2014-06-20T12:30:00+00 | depth 0 m
ATGCGATCGTTGTCGTTGAAAACGTCGAGCGTATTTTGGAAGAAGATCCTGATATTTCGGTCAAAGATGCAACCGTTCAGTCGATGGGCGAGATCAGTAAGATCGTTATTGGTATCGCGCTGATTTTGTCTGCCGTATTTGTACCGATGGCCTTCTTTGGGGGATCGACAGGTGTTATTTATCGTCAGTTCTCTATCACCTTGATCACGAGCATGGCGCTGTCAGCCATGGTGGCTCTAATCTTCACCCCTGCCCTATGTGTGACCTTGCTAAAACGCGGTAAGAGCCATGAAAAAGGCAGTACTGAACAACAAAAAGGCTTCTTTGGCTGGTTCAACCGCGGCTTCTTTAAGCTAAGCCGCTCTTATGAAAACTTCGTCGGCAAAAGTATTCGTTTTAAGTGGTTGTACCTGATCGGCTATGCCGCCATCATCGGTATTATGGCAGTGGTGTTCTTGCGTATTCCAGGTTCGTTTTTGCCAGAAGAAGACCAAGGTATTATGTTCACCTTAGTCCAGCTTCCTGCAGGCTCTACGCTAGATGAGACGCAGGATGTACTGGATAAAGTCAGAAATTATTACGACACACAAGAGACGGACAATATTGCCTCTGTCTTTACCATTGCTGGTTTTAGTTTTGCAGGTCAAGGCCAAAACATGGGTCTGGCATTCGTTCGACTGTCAGATTGGGAAGAGCGCTCAGGCGATGAAAACACCGCACAAGCCGTTGCTGGTCGTGCCATGGGTTATTTCTTTACCCAGTTAAATGAAGCGCAAGTTTTTGCTATCGTACCGCCTGCGATTACTGAGCTTGGTAATGCCAGTGGTTTTGATTTGATGATACAAGATGTGGGCAATCTCGGTCATGATGGCCTACTCGAAGCCCGTAATATGCTGCTAGGTATGGCTGCACAAAACGAAAATGTGGCAGGCGTACGTCCTAATGGTCAAGAAGATGCACCGCAGCTCAAAGTCAATATCAATCAAGAACAAGCCGCCGCTTATGGTCTATCTTTAGGCAGTATCAATAGCGTTATCTCGACCGCCTGGGGCTCAAGCTACATCAATGACTTTATCGATCGTGGCCGTATCAAGCGTGTCTATGTTCAAGGTGAAGCCAGTAGCCGTACCAATCCTGATGACATCGGTAAGTGGTATGTGCGCGGCGAAACCGGTAACATGGTCTCTTTCGATGCTTTCTCAAGTAGCGAATGGCAGTCAGGCTCACCGCGTTTGACTCGTTATAACAGCTTACCTTCGATGAATATTCAAGGTAATGCGGCACCTGGTCTTAGTACTGGTGAAGCCATGTCAGCTATGGAGAACATGATCAGTCAGCTCCCTGAAGGTATCGGTTACGAATGGACTGGGTTATCACTTGAAGAACAAAAATCAGGCTCGCAAGCTCCTATGCTTTATGCGCTATCGATTCTAGTTGTCTTCTTATGTCTAGCTGCGCTTTATGAGAGCTGGTCTATCCCCTTCTCTGTCCTATTGGTTATTCCACTTGGGGTATTGGGTGCGGTGATATTTACGTGGTTACGCGGTTTTGCTAACGACATCTACTTGCAAGTGGGTCTACTCACCGTCGTTGGTTTGTCCGCCAAAAACGCCATCTTGATTATTGAATTTGCCAAAGAACACCAAGAAGAAGGCTATAGTCTCAGAGAGGCCGTCATGACCGCAGCACGTCAACGTCTGCGTCCAATTATCATGACCTCACTTGCCTTTGGGCTCGGTGTTGTGCCATTATTCCTCGCCACAGGACCAGGCTCAGGCAGTCAGAATGCTATTGGTACCAGTGTGGTCGGTGGTGTCTTAACCGCTACCTTCCTCGGCATCTTCTTTATTCCGATGTTTTATATTTGGGTGCGCAGCATGTTCCCTTATAAGGGCAATGAAGCTCACAATGGTAAAGGGGATGATGATAACCATCCAGGTGGTAACGGCGGCGGTGATAATCCGGTCCCATCTGCCCCTACAGAAGATAAGCAATCATTAACTCCTCCTGCGAGTTATCAGCCTGTAAGCCTTGGAGATAATACACAATGAGTTCTTTATTCTTAACCTCTAACTCAGCCGTAAGAGCGGTAAGCTCTAAAGCTTTACTAGCTACTGGTAAATCATCGCGCCTACTTGGCCTGAGCTTTTTGGCTCTGAGTATGGCCGCTTGTAATACTATCCCTAAAGCAGATACAAGCCCCGTTCTCGCTGAGCCTAACCTGTCGATTGAGCAAGCTTATGGCGCTTTTGGTGATGAGACTGTCAGCACCTCTGAGCAGCCAAGTATCGCAGGACAGCGCTGGCAGGACTTTTATAGCGATGAGCGCCTAAAAGCTCTGATTGCGTTAGGACTGGAAAATAACAAAGACTTTGAGAGTGCCCGTTTGGCTATCGAAAAAGCGCGCGCGCAGTATCGTATTACTGATATTAATGATTTGCCGACTATCAATGGTCAAGCAGAATACTCACGCCAAAGCCAATCCTCTCCGCGCGTTGAGACGCCTTTTGGCAGTACTGGCGGTAGACAGACGACAGATAGCTACAGTGTCAATCTCGGTTTGGCAAGCTATGAGCTGGACTTTTGGGGCCGAATCGATAGCCTAAAAGATCAAGCGTTGCAGAGATTTTTGTCAACGACGGCAGCCAAAGACTCTATTCAAATTAGTCTGATTAGTAACATCGCGCAGAGCTACGCGAATCTTAGCTATAGCTTAGCGCAGCTCAAACTCGCCGAGGCAACTGTTGAGAGCCGTGAGCGCTCGTTGTTTATTGCGCAAGAGCGCTTTAAAGCCGGTATTGATCCTAAGCTGCCTTCCTTGCAATCTGCAGCAGCTTTAGAGAGTGCAAGACTTGCGGTACTACGTGCGCAAAGCAGTATTTTGACCTCCAGAAATGCTCTGCAGTTCTTATTAGGAGCGCCGGTACCTACTGAGCTTATCCCAGCACCCGCTGTCAGCAATATCACCAATCACGAGGTGTTTAGTGCCGGCTTGCCAAGCGAGCTGCTACGCTATCGCCCTGATGTGTTACAAGCGGAATACGATCTAAAAGCCGCGGGCGCAAATATCGCTGTCGCCCGTGCCGCTTATTTCCCAACGATAAGCTTAGCCAGTAGCGTTGGTGTCCGTAGCGATGGCTTGAGCGACTTGTTCGATAATGATGCAGTCGGCTGGTCATTTGGCCCTAATATCAGCGTACCCATCTTTGATGCTGGGCGTTTGGATGCAAACTACGATGTCGCAAAAGTTGAGCGCGAACAAACGCTTGCCAGCTATGAGCGCTCAATTCAAACGGCGTTCCGTGAGGTCTCCGATGTGCTCGCTACTCGCGCAACTCTAGGCGAGCAGCTCGCAGCTCAGTACCGCCTGCAAGATAACTTTGATCAGACTTATGAGATTGCTGATGCGCGCTTTAAAGCTGGTATCTCAAACTATCTCGATGTCCTTGATGCTCAGCGCTCATTGTTTGACACTCAACAAGGCATTCTAGACTTAGAGCTACAAAAAATCATCAGTCAAATCGAGCTATATCAAGCGCTTGGCGGCGGTGCCAATCTCGATACACCTGTCGCGATTCCGGTTCCGCAATATACTAACTTGGCCCAAGTTGGTACTTTATTAACCAAAGATGCCGAGTCGCAAGCGGCCTATGCTATCGACGCTGCTAGCTCAGCGCGAGTAGCTGCAGCACCAGAAGCCGCCGCTATCAAACAAGCACAGACGCCTGTGAAGGTTGACTTTGAGCCGACTGCGATTGTCGATATCGATAATGACAACGACGCTGATGCAGCGGTTGGGGTATTGACTGAAGAGACACCTACTGAGCAAGTACCAGTGCCACAGATTGTCACTCCATAAAGATGGTTATATAACATTTGGTAACTAGCTAGCGTATTATTTTTATAACAATTAGCTCTACCTTCTTGGTGGGGCTTTTTGTTGTTATGTGCTACCTTTAGTAGTTATATATAAATAGTAGCTATATAAAACAGCTAAACATTTTAGCTGCTCTTATGCTGTACTTATTTAATGATTACCCCCTCAAACTCACTAAAACTAATAATAAGGAAAAAACAATGTCTTATACGTTTAATCGTCAATTCCCCGAGACTCGCCTGCGCCGTTTACGCTATAACGATAATATCCGTGCTATGATTCGTGAAGTCGAGCTTCACCCCAAACATTTCATAGCCCCAGTATTTGTATTAGAAGGTAGTAATCAGCGCGAGGCCATCGCCAGTATGCCGGGCGTTGAGCGCTTATCGATAGACCTATTGATTAATTATGCCAAAGAGCTCTTAAGCGAGGGCGTGACGACTATCGATATTTTCCCTGTTATCGACAACTCGCTAAAAACTCCTGATGGCAAAGCGGCCTATGATGAGAATGGACTAAGCGCGCGTGCCGTAGCAGCACTAAAAGACGCAGTGCCTGAGATGGTGGTGATGACCGATGTGGCGCTCGACCCTTATACGTCACACGGTCAAGACGGCTTGCTTGATGACAGTGGTTATGTGGTCAATGATGACACCGTTGAGGTGCTGGTCAAGCAAGCACTCGTCCATGCTAGAGCTGGCGCTGATATCATCTCTCCAAGTGATATGATGGATGGCCGTATCAAAGCCATGCGTGATGCCTTTGAAAGCGAAGGTCTTGTCAATACCGCTATCATGGCTTACTCTGCCAAATACGCTTCTGCTTATTATGGGCCGTTCCGTGATGCAGTCGGTAGCGCCGGCAACCTAAAAGGCGGTCATAAAAAACAATATCAGATGGACTTTGGTAACCGCGCTGAAGCCTTGCACGAAGTGGCGATGGACATCAATGAGGGCGCAGATATGGTGATGATTAAGCCTGGTCAGCCCTATCTCGATCTGATCCGTGAAGTCAAAGACACCTTTGGCGTACCAACCTTTGCTTATCAAGTCTCCGGCGAATACGCGATGCATAAAGCGGCCATTCAAAACGGCTGGCTGACTGATGCGGTGATCCTAGAATCGCTTATTGGTTTTCGCCGCGCCGGTGCCGATGGTATCTTGACTTACTTTGCACTTGAGGCAGCTCGGCAGTTGAATAATGCTTAATATGGAGTAAAGGTGTTAAGTCCAATAAAACAAAATAGCGCCAATTGATTCCATTCAGTTGGCGCTTTTTTGTGCACACTCCGTTAGCTATCTGCTCCCAAAAGTCAGCACTTTTGCTTTATAATAGCTCACCTAATTTTGATAGCTTCTGTTAGCTATTAACCCGTTATCTACCGAATTTTATTACTAAAATTTGTGATCCTTGCTATCTCGCGTTCGTAACCTCTGTCCAAAAGGTAATCTATGAGTCAACTCAATCCTCGACAACAAGAAGCCATGCTCTATGTATCAGGGCCGCTACTGGTATTGGCTGGCGCAGGCTCGGGTAAAACTTCAGTGATTACCCGTAAGATTGCTTATCTTATCGAAGAGTGTAATACGCCAGCCGAGCGTATCACGGCGGTAACCTTTACCAATAAAGCGGCGCGCGAGATGAAAGCACGGGTGAGCAAGTTGCTGCCTAGTGAGAAGACCCGCGGGCTAACGGTCTCAACCTTTCACCAATTTGGCTTGCAGTTTTTGCGTTATGAGCTGATTCATACTCCGCTCAAGGGTAACTTCTCTATCATGGATAGCGATGATAGTAAGCGCCTACTTATGGAGCTGATGATGCGCGATAATTTATCAGGCGCAGAGAGCCGCGAGCTGGTGGGTAAAGCGATTAAGATGATCTCCGACTGGAAAAACGATCTGGTCGAGCCCGAGCAAGCGATGGAAACGCTCGATGATCCTGAAGATATGATTTTTGCGACGCTATATGCGCTTTATGAGCGTAACTTGCGGGCTTATAATGCCGTTGATTTTGATGATTTGATCGTGCTGCCAACCAAGATACTGCGTGAAAATCGCGAGCTGCGTGACAAGTGGCAAAACCGTATTCGCTATTTATTAGTCGACGAGTATCAAGATACCAATACCGCACAGTATGAAATGATTAAATATCTCGTTGGGCCGCAGGGACGCTTCACCGTGGTGGGCGATGATGACCAGTCTATCTACGCTTGGCGCGGTGCCAAACCTGAAAATATGGCGCTGCTCAAAGAAGACTTTCCAAAACTCAAAATCGTCATGCTTGAGCAAAATTACCGCTCTACCAGTCGTATCCTAACGTCAGCCAACGCGGTCATTACCCATAACGAGCATTTATTCGAGAAAAAACTATGGTCAGATAAAGGTGAAGGCGAAAAAATTCGCATTATTAACTGCCGCAATGACGATGATGAAGCCGAGCGTGTCGCCAAAGAGATCGCCACGCATAAACTGCGTTTTGGTAATGAGTGGGAAGACTACGCAGTGCTGTATCGCAGTAACTTTCAGGCGCGAATGCTAGAGGCGAATCTGCGTCAGCTACAAATCCCTTATAAATTATCAGGCGGTCAGTCGTTTTTTTCGCGTAGCGAGATCAAAGATATCATGGGCTATCTGCGCTTGATTCTAAATCCCGAAGACGACAGTGCTTTTTTGCGCATCATTAACACGCCAAAACGCGGTATGGGGCCTGCGACCCTCGAAAAACTAGGCCTGTTCTCGCAAGAGCACAGTATCTCGCTACTTGCTTCGTGTACTCATGGCGGCTTGAGTCATGTATTACCGAGTAAGGCTTATGGTACGCTAAAAGAGTTTGGCGACTCTATCGAACACTATACTCGTGAGCTTGATCAACATCCTGATCCTGTTCCTATCGTCCGGCAGATGATTGATGAGACCGGCTATATTGATTTTGTACGTAGTGACGCAAAAACCCCGCAGCAAGAAAAAAACCGCATCGATAATATCGAGATGCTTTATACCAGTATTCAGTCCTTGATCAATCGCGCTGAAGACGATGAAGATCGCACTATCGATACTATCATTCGTAAATTAGTACTGCTTGATATGCTCGAGCAGCAGCAAGAAGAAGAGAATACCAATAAAGTTAATCTGATGACGCTGCACGCGGCAAAGGGCCTTGAGTTTAACTACGTCTATATCATGGGTCTTGAGGAAGAGATGCTGCCGCACCGCAACTCAATCCTCAGCGAGACCATTGAGGAAGAGCGGCGCTTGATGTACGTCGGTATCACTCGGGCGCGCCGCGAGCTGACTTTGACTTTGGCCGCTCAGCGCCGTGCCGGTGGGCAGATGCGCGTCACCTCCGAGTCGCGGTTTTTGGATGAGCTGCCAGAAGATCATATCGATTGGCCCGCTAAGGCGAAAAAGAAAAAAGCCACCAAAGATCCCGCCGCTGTCGCTGATGAGTATCTAGCCAATATTCGAGCACTACTGGGTAATCGTTAGCAGTGCATTAGCCTTACTACTGTCTTTAACCTGTCATCACTTTTGGAACTGTTATGTCTGCACCTACGCCTAATGCTGAACGCGCCACCACCCTACCGGCAGACTATAATCCGTTAGAATATAGTGCAGAATATAAGCTGCTGTACCTGCAAGAGTTAGTCGCAAAAGAAGCTTCCAAAGAGATTGTTGAATTCCTCGCTAAGCAATCAGAGTACGAGATTGCTAACTTGCTAGAGTCCTTCCCTATCCAAGATCGGCACCTGATTTGGACGCATGTGCCAGAGGAGCTCAAAGGCGAAGTTCTCGCTGAGCTTGAAGATGAGACGCGCCAGCCTTTACTTGAAAACGTCTCCTCCAAAGAAATCTCCTTATTCACTCAAGATCTCGATGCGCAAGATATCTCCGAGATTTTGGAGACTGTGACTGATACCGTACGCTCATCAGTCATGGCGACCTTAGATGAAGACGTTCGCGTTCAGGTCAATAAGCTGGATACTTATGCTGACTGGGAAGTGGGCAGCTATATGGATCCTGATATCATTCAGGTACATGACGATGTTAGCTTGGCTGACGTACAAGGCTGGCTACGAGACAACATAGATCTGCTTGATGATCAAAGCCAAGAGCTATTGGTCGTCGATCAAAGCCAGCAGCTCTTGGGCCTACTTAGCTTAGTTGACTTAATTAAACACGATCAGCAGGCTTTAGTCGCTGACTTTATCGATAATGCCATTACTATCAATGATAGATTAGATATCACTGATGCCGCCGCTATTTTTCGCTCAGAAGATATCCGCTTTGCGCCTGTGATTAACGACTTTGGTGAGCTGGTCGGTCAGCTCAATGCCGAAGACATCATGGAGATTATTCAAGATGATGTCGATAGTACCATGCGTAATCTAGCAGGTGTTAGCCAAGACGATGAGCTGTTTGCGCCTATTTTAGATAGTGCAAAAAGCCGTAGTATTTGGCTCGGTATTAATTTGGGTACCGCGCTGCTAGCGGCTGCGGTCATCGGTCAGTTTGAGGAAGTACTCGCACAAGTAGTCGCTCTAGCTATTTTGATGCCAGTGGTTGCTAGCATGGGCGGTATCGCCGGCTCGCAGACTTTGACGGTGGTGATTCGCGGTATGGCGATGGGTCAAATCGGGGGTTCTAACCGGATTTGGCTGCTTAATAAAGAGCTGTGGGTCGGCGCGATAAACGGTATTATCTGGGCCATTATTATAGCAGGTATTGCTCAGTTATGGTTTCAAGATGGTAAGATCAGCGCGGTAATTGGCTGCGCTATCGCTATTAACATGACTGCGGCTAATGTCTCGGGCATCAGTATTCCGCTGCTACTCAAACGCATGAATATCGACCCTGCCCTTTCCGCTTCGGTTATTTTGACGACGGTCACTGATATCGTCGGCTTTATGTCGTTTTTGGGACTCGCAAGTCTCTTGATACTTTAGCGCCCTTTTCGCTTCGTGTTCGCTCAGATGTAGTCATCAATGGCATCAGCGAACTGCTAACCTTGATAAAGGACTCAAACATAATCTTAAAACAGCCATTTTAATTTATAAAAGTATTAGGACAAATGATGCAAACTGTACAAGTGAAAGTATTAAACTCAAAAGTAATCGACGACCCAGCCTTTTCGCTACCTACGCGCGCCACTGACGGCTCAGCAGGTATTGATCTGCGCGCTTGTATTGACGAGCCTTTAACGATTAAGGCAGGCGAGACGCATCTAGTAGGTACCGGCTTGGCAGTCTATATTGCTGATTCTAATTTTGCTGGGATGATTTTACCGCGCTCAGGTCTTGGTCATAAGCATGGTATTGTGCTTGGTAATTTAGTAGGATTGATAGATGCAGATTACCAAGGCGAGCTGATGGTCAGCGTGTGGAACCGTAGCGCTGATGATTTTGTGCTTAATCCAGCGGAGCGGATGGCGCAGTATATTGTAGTTCCAGTCGCGCGCCCAGAGTTCGATATCGTCACCGAATTTAGTAATCAAAGCGCGCGCGGTGCCGGCGGCTTTGGTCATTCGGGTCGTCAGTGATAGTCAGTTTTTTTAAGAAGTAATATTAATACACGTATCATAAGCGACATAATAAGGCCACGGGAACAAAAAGATGCAGAACAAATCGCCTTTTGCTGCCCAAAAAGCCTTATTTCGTGCTTATGATATTCGCGGCGCGCGGCGCTATTTTACGCAAGCTTTTGTGCAGGCGTTAGCGCAAGCTTTTACGCAGCTCTATACTACTCAGCGTCATAATCCCAAAGATTATATTCAAGGTCAGACGCAGTCTAGCCCTACCGTGGTCGTTGGCTATGACGTGCGCCACGGTAGCGACTGTATAGCGCAAACGATAGCCGATATTCTACAAGCCAGCGGCCTAAAGGTTATTCATCTAGGCTTAGTCACTACCCCTATGGCGGCGTTTTGGGCGCAGCAATATGATGGTCATGGCATCATGGTCACCGCCAGTCATTCTGCAAAAGACACTTTGGGGATTAAGTGGCTGGTCCATAACGCCTCGCCTAGTCACGCCCAGATTCAAGCCCTCTATCAGCAAGTCGCTAACAGTCAGCTCAGCGCTAATAATAAGCTCAGCGCTAATAATAAGCTCAGTGCTATGGCTGATAACACTCATAAAGATAAAGTATCAACCAGTCCCTGCTTGCCCGCCGATACCATCGCAAGCATTTATATCGAAGCGATAGCGCAAGTGATACACGCTATTCATCCTGCTGATAAACGCGTCTCGGACCATAATCGTAACAAAGATAGCTTCTTACGCCATACCGTCTCTCAACCGGCTTTGAACCTAGACAACAAGCTAGACTTGACTCTGGTTATTGACTGTCTCAGCGGCGCGACCAGTAATATCGCCAAGCCTTTATTTGAGCGCTTTTGTCAGCGCGTTATTATGCTCAATGACTGTCCTGATGGCAGTTTTCCTACGGGTAATCCTGATCCGACAGAGCCTAACCGTCTTGCAGAGTTACAGCAAACGGTCATCGTTAATCGAGCCGATATGGGCTTAGCTTTCGATGGTGATGGCGATAGACTCATGATTGTCGATAATAGCGGCAAAGTCGTCACCCCTGATCATTTATTGTACTTATTAGCGCAAGTGGCCATTACTGAGCGACATTCAAAATTAGATACAACTGCTAACGATGAAACTAGCGACCACACTGCTACGGCGCCGCCCGTATTATTCGATGTCAAATGCTCTCATCATTTAGCAAAATTACTCGCCGCTCTTGGTGCTAAGCCCGTTATAACTCAAACGGGCAGTAGCCTATTACGTCAACACTTACAAACTGATCACAAGCAAGCTATCTTTGCCGGTGAGTTATCGGGTCACTTTATCTTTAACGATGGCTATTTTATCGTTTATGATGACGCGATGTACGCCGGACTGCGCTTATTATACTGGCTAGCGTTTACCGCTGTCCCTACTGACGCGCAAACAGAAAAAATCATGCTGACCACTGACTTGTGGGGCGAGCTGCGTTCAGTATTACCGCCTTATGCTTTGACAGATATCACAAGGAGCCTACCTACTTTAGTCAGCACCGCTGATCACTATCTACCCTTACCTGCCAAACAAGTTTGTCAGGCTTCCTTATTAGAGCATCTAACAGTTTGTTGCTGCTACTTACAAGATTTAGCGAGTGGGCACGGTGCTAATACGGATAACACTAAGCTAAGTCCTGTAGATTTATTTAAAAACTTAACACTTTGCAGTTGTTTTAATAATAGCGCTAATACTCGTACTGAAACCCATCTTGCTGTTCATAATATTTGCAATATCAGCATAGAGCAAGCGCAGCAGCTGATGCCATTAGATACGCAGATATCCCTGATAGACGGCGTACGCTTAGACTTTGCGAATGGTTTTGGTGTGCTGCGTGAGTCTAATACCAGTCATAGCCTTACCGTACGTTTCGCTGGCGATAGCATGAAGGATCTGCAAGCAGTGCAAGCGCGATTCGTCGCTTTATGCGAGCTATTTGATACCCACTTAGCCGAGCAAATTGCAGCTATCGAGCCGGAATGATACCGTGCAGCTAAGCAATTTAATTTATACTATAAGCTGCACAGTATTTAGTATCATTGCTATCTGATAATTGCTGCTTAATAGTTATTGTTTAATAATTACTGTTCAATGATTTTATGCCAGTCTCTGGAGATTGCCGCCTTTTTTTATATTGCGCTGATGTTTAGATTCGACCTGTTTTAAACTGGTTTTTTTAAACTGATATCTTGAGCTACCTTTTAGGAGTCCCTCATGTCCCTTAATTTTAATGACGCCAAAACCACCGCAGAGGTTTTGACCACCGCACTGCCTTACATTCAACGTTTTGTCGATAAGATCATCGTCGTCAAATACGGCGGTAATGCCATGACCGATCCTGAGCTTGAGAGCTCTTTTGCTCGTGACATTGTGCTGCTAAAGACAGTTGGGCTACATCCCGTGGTCGTACACGGCGGCGGCCCGCAAGTCGATACCTTACTCAAAGAGCTCGGACGCAAATCAGAGCGTATCGATGGTATGCGTGTCACGGACAAAAGCACCATGGATATCGTCGAGATGGTGCTTGGCGGCGGCGTTAATAAGTCGATCGTCAGCCTCATTAATAAACACGGGGGCCGCGCGATTGGCCTGACCGGTAAAGACGCCAACCTGATTCATGCCAAAAAAATGCTCATGCAAAAGGTCGATGATGATGGTGTTGAGACGCCTATCGATTTGGGCTATGTCGGTGATGTAGTCAGCGTCAACAAAGACGTGATTAACATGCTTATCTCTTCCAACTTTATTCCCGTTATCGCGCCGCTTGGTGTCGATGACAATGGCGATACTTATAACATTAATGCTGACCTGGTCGCAGGTAAAGTGGCTGAATTCTTGCAGGCCGAGAAGCTAATGCTACTTACCAATATCAAAGGTGTATTGGGCCGTGATGGTAAAGTAGTCACTGGCCTGACGCCCAAAAAAGTAGATGCCATGATAGAGGATGGCACCATCTCAGGCGGCATGATTCCAAAGATCGGCTGCGCTTTAGATGCGGTGCGCAGCGGCGTCAAAAGCGCGGTTATCGTTGATGGCCGTGTACCGCATGCGACGCTTCTCGAGATTTTCACTAATGAAGGCGTCGGTACACTAATTAGCCGTGAAGTCGACTCAGCCATGAGCTAGTTTTAGTAATAAATGGGAGCGCGGTTATGTCATTAGGGCTATGGTGTGTGCTTTTCATTTTGGAGAGTATCTACTGCTGGTGGATCATAGGTTATGGCGGCGCCAAATGGATCGAGGGCTGGAAGTCGTTTTTTATGATTGAGTGGTTTGCCCTTGATTGGACTGCAGAGCAAATCAGACTTTATGTCCTCATCATTTGGCTGTTTAGCGTGATTTGGTTTATCGTAGGGGCAATAAAACCTGAGCTTAGATTTTATTAAACTCTCATTAAGGTCAGGTTTTATTGTAGTCTCGTGCTACTGCGACAGTATTTATAGTGTCTACAGTGAGCGGTGAGCGCTTTAAGCAAAGGCTTTGTCAAACTCATCCGCGTCAAAACCGCAAAGTAGAATGGGCTGCTCATTATACACCCCTTCTACAATTGGGCGCTTAATCATACTGGTATTTTCCAGCAATAAACCGATAGCTGTGTTGACATCAGCGTCTGCGGCCTGCTTTTGCTCATCAGTTAATTTCCGCCATGTAGTACCGCGTTTGTTTAACACCTTATCTAACCCTAATAGATCGACCCAACGTTGCACACTATCTTTATCGATGCCTTGTTTTTTATAATCGTGAAACGTGTAGTCGATGTTTAAGTCGTCTAGTTTAGTAAAGGCCTTTTTCATGGTGCTGCATGATTTGATACCATAGATAGTGATTGTCATCGTTATTCCTTATATTATTCTTGCTTAAAAATTAAAACTTTGGTCTTTTAATACTGCGCTATTATTACCCTAGCCCATCGCATTTTTCCCCAATTTGCGCTATTCTAGCGTATCTCATTTTACTAATTATTTGTTTTTAGAACTTACACTCCAAAACGTCAATAAAAATATCTAACTTCGAGCCAATTATGAACCACGCTGTGACCTCTGACCACTCTACCCCTAATAATAACGCTACTTCAGCCGCTGATAATACGCTTTATCAGCCGCAGCTGATCGAAACGCAGCAGCAAGCCAAATGGGCAACAGATAAGCGCTTTGAAGTCAGCAATGAGCCAAGCGACAAACCTAGCCGCTATATGCTATCGATGTTCCCTTATCCGAGCGGTAAGCTGCACATGGGTCATGTACGTAACTATACCATCTCAGACGTGCTGAGCCGTTATTATCGCCTTAAAGGCTTTGAAGTTATGCAACCAATGGGCTGGGATGGGTTTGGCTTGCCAGCAGAAAACGCAGCCATTGCCAATCAGACGCCGCCTGCCAAATGGACGTTTGAAAATATCGATAATATGCGCGCGCAGCTTAAGCTGTTGGGCCTGTCGATCGATTGGTCGCGCGAGTTTGCTACTTGTAGCCCTGAGTATTACCAATGGGAGCAGTGGCTGTTTTTGCAGCTCTATAAAAAAGGCTTAGTTTATAAGAAGCTTGCGACCGTCAACTGGGATCCAGTGGATAATACTGTCCTTGCCAATGAACAAGTCATCGATGGTAAAGGCTGGCGCAGTGGCGCACTCGTTGAGAAGCGCGATATTCCGATGTATTACTTCAATATCACCGAATACGCTGATGAATTACTCGATGACTTAGATCAGCTAGAAGGCCATTGGCCCTCAGAAGTACTGACCATGCAGCGCAATTGGATCGGTCGTAGTGCCGGTATGGAAGTGCACTTCCCTTACGAGCTTGAAGGCCAAGAGAGTACCTTAGATGTGTTTACCACCCGTCCTGACACCTTGATGGGGGTCACTTATGTCGCTGTTGCAGCTGAGCATCCATTAGCGAAATATGCGGCTGAAAACGATGAGGTCATCGCCCAGTTCAATGCATTGTGTAAAAAAGGCTCCGTTGCTGAAGCGGATCTTGCCAAAGCCGAAAAGATCGGTATGGATACTGGCTTAACCGTTACTCATCCCCTCACTGGAGAAGAGTTACCGGTTTGGGTCGCTAACTACGTGCTGATGAGTTATGGCTCAGGCGCGGTCATGGCAGTACCGGCACATGATGAGCGCGATTATGAATTTGCGACTAAATACGACTTGCCAATCAAACAAGTCATCGACGTCCCTGCCGGTTATTTTGATGCGGCAAAAGCTGAGGCCGAAGCCGAAGGCTGTGAAGTTAACCTCGCCTATACTGAGCGCAATACTTTAGTTAACTCAGGCGAGTTTGATGGTATGGATTTTGAGCAGTCTTTTGCAGCGATGCTTGAGAAGCTTGAGCCAAAAGGCCTTGCCAATAAAAAGATTCAGTTCCGTCTGCGCGATTGGGGCGTCTCTCGCCAGCGCTATTGGGGCTGCCCGATTCCGATGGTCAACTGCGAGCACTGCGGTACGGTGCCGGTAGAAGAGCAAGATTTGCCAGTCGTACTACCGACTGAGGTCGTGCCTGATGGTCGCGGTAATCCGCTCAAAAACATGCCTGAGTTTGTCAATACCAGTTGCCCTAAATGCGGTAATCCGGCAGAGCGCGAGACCGATACCTTTGATACCTTTGTCGAATCCAGCTGGTACTACGCGCGCTTTGCTAGCCCCAACGACAACCAACACATGGTCAATAAGTCAGCCGCGAATAAGTGGCTACCGGTTGATCAATACGTCGGTGGAGTTGAGCACGCAGTGATGCATCTGCTTTATGCGCGTTTCTTCCATAAGCTCATGCGAGATGAGAATTTAGTCTCAGGTGATGAGCCTTTCAAAAACTTGATGACGCAAGGCATGGTGCTCGCTGGCACCTTTAATCGTATCAATAGCGATGGCAGCACGACGTATTATTTCGCTGATGATGTCGATATCGACTACAACGAGCGGGGTCAACCGATTAAAGCGACACTTAAAGCAGATGGACAGCCTGTAAATATTGGCAAAATCGAGAAGATGTCAAAGTCTAAGAATAACGGCGTCGACCCGCAAACCACTATCGATCAATACGGCGCGGATACGGTGCGTTTATATACCCTGTTTACCGCGCCTGCCGATCAAACCCTTGAGTGGTCAGATGATGCGCTCAAAGGGCCTTATAACTTTGTCAAAAAAGTCTGGCGTCTGGCTCATGATCATATTAATGCTGTAAGCGCGTCAAACTTAGCGCTTGCTACTTTAAATGATCAGCCGTTAACTACCGATAATCTAAGCCGCGAGGCCAAAAACCTACGCCGTAAGACTCATGAGACAGTAGGTAAAATCGATAAAGACTTAGGCGAGCGCTTGGCATTGAATACTCCAGTATCGAGTCTTATGGAGCTTGCTAATGAGCTCACAAGCTTTAAAGTCAACGGCGAGCAAGACTTACAAGTGCAGCATGAAGCTTTGATAGACTTGCTCATTATGCTCTCGGTCTATGCGCCGCATGCTGGCGAGTATTTACTTGAGCAATTAGGCGTGGATACACTAACGATGAGCTACCCTACTGTCGATGAGAGTGCCTTAGTACAAGATACGATCACTATGGTGGTGCAAGTGAATGGTAAGGTACGCGGTAAAATGGACGTCGCGCCTAATAGTGACCCTGAAGAGCTTAAAGCTCAAGCACGCAGCATCGATAGCGTCGCTAAGTTTCTTACTGGCAATATCAAAAAAGAGATCGTTGTCCCTAATAAGTTAGTGAACATTGTCGTTGTTGGCTAGTTTATTTTTTAACTACAGGTAGTGTTTTCGGCTTTTTATAGCGATGAAGGATGAAGGTTATGGCGTATCAACAGCAAAACATGCAGTCAGCACGTAAGAACAGCTTAGGTACGCCTGCTAAAGGCAAAAGCCTTGGTAAAACGCTAGCCACTTCTTTGTTAGCAGTGCTACCTATGATGACGGTGGTCACGGCAGCGACTGGCCTTACGGGCTGCGGCTTTCATCTGCGCGGACTGGATGCGCCCTTAAATTTTGAGGTCGAAAAAACAGCGGTAGTGATTGAAGATAATCGTCGCTCGTTCCCATTGAAGCTGCCACTAACTAGACGCTTAGAGACTTTGGGAGTAGATGTCGTTGATGGTATGACGATGATTGAAAACGCCGCCAATAGCAAAGCCAATAACACCGATGCCGAAAAAACCGCCCTTATAAAAGTAGACAATTTACGCTTTCGGCGCTATGAGCTAGTAGGCGTCTTAACAGAGATACGTTTGGTACTCTCTGCTGATGTGACCTATGACACTTATCAAAATGGGCAGCCAGTGACTTTGACTAATCCCATCCAAGTGGAGCGTAGCTATCAGTATAATGAGGCATCGGTCAGCACTGACGATCAACAAGGCGATCAGATCCGCGATTGGCTCTACGATAGTCTTGCGCGCCGTATTACCGATCAGTATGTCGCTATCAGCTTACCCAAAGTGGCGCCCAATACTAGTAAGGCTCGCCAAACCGCGCCTATGTTAGAGCACTCAGCGCCCTCGACCACTGTGGTGACTACCCCGACCTCTTAACGTTTTAAATGAACGCTTTAAGTGAATACGTTGAATTGACACTTTGAACTGATACCTTTAATCCTCACTTCCAATCAGCAACTGATGGCTTATCTTTTATGCAGCAGACCTTTATCCAAGCCTATCCTAAACTGCTGCAACCTTCAGTAGCTGTAGCGGGCTTGTGGCTGGCGCACGGTGATGAGCCCTTACTGCAGCAATGGTTAATTAATGCGCTGCGGCCACATTGGCGCGAGCAAAACTACGCCATCAAACGCATTGAGCTCATATCGGTGAAGTCTTGGCAAGAGGTGTTGTCTGAATTAGGTAGCCAATCGCTCTTTGATGATGCCAGCGCGCTCATCGTGACGGGCAATCATAAGCCGGATAAAGCCACTATCGCCGAGCTTGAGCAGTTTGCTATTGATGCGCAGGCCGGCGCTCATAGTCATAGCTTATTATGGCTAACGCCGAAGCAAGATAAACGCAGCCAAGCCAGCAAGTGGTTTGCGCCTTTTGCCAAGTATGGCCAAGTTATCGATGGTAACTTATACGATGAGCGCGCGCGTCAGCAGTTATTGCAAGTACAAGCAGAGCAATTCGGCCTACGTCTTTCGCAAGAGGCTTGGCAATTATTGATGTCGCACACCGAGCATCACCTACTCAGCGCTTATCAAACCCTTTGGCGCTTATCCTATCTGTTCGCTCCAAAGTTATCTGAAAATAATAACGACAGTCTCAGTCCTACTACTGACAATCGTAATAGCGACGCGGCCAGTCATAAGAACCTAGCTCTAGGTATTACTGACTTGCAAGCTGCTTTAGTCAGCGATGCGCAATTCAGCGTTTTTGACTTATCCGATGCTATGCTCACAGGCAATAGCATGCAGGTAGCAAAAATCATGTTTCAGCTACAAGCTACTGATGAACCAACGACTTTGGTACTTTGGGCAATAGCCAAAGACATGCGGTTGGTCATGGCGCTAATGGATGGGCAAGATCCGCAAAGCTTAGGAATCTGGCGTAGTAAGCAAGGCTTGTACAGCCAAGCTTGTCGTCGTCATTCCCTTGCGCAAACCGCCGAGTGGCCGGATTTGCTATATCGCTGTGATCAGGCCATCAAAGGCCTCATTCGTCAGCCTGCTTGGGAGCTGTTATTACAAGCTGCGCTTGAGCTGTCAGGGAAAAAGCTCTTTGCTGCTTAATGGCTTACTCAAATAATGACTTACACCTTTTAATAAAGCCTTTTTTATACCCTCTTATGTTGCAGCTACCCCGCTTTTCCTTAACCTTTCGCAAACTAATAACCATTTCAATTTGCCCCTGAAGTCTTTACTATAGTCAAAATTGTTTTGATGGTAAGTGGACTTTGAGCATGGGCAAAATCACCAAAAAATCAGCTATAAAATGGGGCATTATCGCCTTAGTTGTGCTTGCACTTATTGTGCTGGCTTACAGGACTTTTCAACCCAAAGAAGAGAGCCCTAATTACATTACCGCCACCGCTGAGATAGGTGATATCGAAAACAACGTCATGGCGTCCGGTAAAGTCAAGGCGCTTAACACCGTTGATGTTGGCGCGCAGGTGTCAGGAGAAGTCAAACGGCTGTTCGTGGAAGTCGGAGACGAGGTTAAGCAAGGCGAGCTCATTGCCCAAATCGATCAAGTCACCCAAAAAAACAATCTAAGCAATGAGCAAGCCAGCCTCGAGCAAAGCGAAGCCGCCATTCAAAGTGCTGAGGCTGAGCTACTGAGTCGTCAAGCCAGCCTAAAGAGCGCTTATGCTGATCTGGCCAGCCGTCAATCTGAGTACAAGCAAGCCCAATCTGACTTTGCGCGTCTCAAGGGCTTAGTCGATATCGATGCGATATCTCAACAGGAATATGATACTCAGGCCACCAGTGTGGCAACCGCCAAAGCCGCGGTTGATAATGCTCGCGCCGCTATAGATACTGCCAAAGCCGCTATTACCACCACTCAAGCCAATATCAACAGCCAACGCGCCGCCTTACGTAAAGCACAAACCAACGTCAGTACCGCTGTGGAGGATCTGAGCTACACCACTATTCGCGCGCCGATATCAGGTACAGTGGTCTCTATCACCACTGAGCAAGGCACTACCGTTAACGCCAACCAAACTGCGCCGACTATCGTCACCTTAGCCGATCTCTCGACCGTACGCATTAACGCGCAGATCTCTGAGGCCGATGTCATCAACGTGCAAGCAGGCATGCCGGTGTATTTTAATATCATTGGTAATCCTGACCAAAAGTATGACGCTACCCTAAAAGCTATTGAACCTGCGCCCGAGAATATCAGTGATACCAGCTCTACTGATGCTGCTATCTATTATATCGGTTACATCGAAGTGCCAAACACTGAGCGCCGCTTTCGTATCGACATGACCGCACAGGTTTATATCGTTATTAATGAAGCTAAAAACGCGCTGCTTGTTCCTTCTGCTGCCCTACAACCTGCTAAAAACAGTAAAAGATCTACTGGCGACTCAAGTACTGATACTGATGTTTCTACTAGCGCAGGCGTGGTTCGCGTGCTCAAAGACAACGGCGAAGTCGCTGAACAACGCGTTACCGTTGGCATTAACAACCGCGTTAACGCCCAGATTTTAAGTGGATTAAGCGCAGGCGATGAGGTGATATTGAGTGAAGAAAAAGCACAGGGTAGTCAAGGTGGTAGAGGGGGACGTCCCTTTTAACAGGTTATGTTAGCTAACGTACCAGTTAAGGTACTTAGCTTCAGTTAGCTCCAGTGCTGTTGAACGTCTTGCAACCTTTAAGCTTAGAGCACTATAACTTTTAGACCCTTAGTGATTTTCTGATTTGATAATATAGGTCGTCGTATTCATGGATCCCCTAAAAACCAATGCCAATAGCGCAGCAACTGCGCCGCTGATGCAAGTCAAAGGCTTGATTAAAGAGTTTCGTGCAGGCGAGCAGACGATACGCGTGCTGCATGATATCGACCTCACTATTCATCAAGGCGAGATGGTCGCTATCATCGGGCAATCTGGCTCTGGTAAGTCTACTCTAATGAATATCTTGGGTTGCTTAGATCAGGCGACAGCAGGTGACTATAAGATTTATGGACAGCCTGTCAGCCGGCTTGATGCCGATGAGCTGGCGAAATTACGCCGCGAGCACTTTGGTTTTATTTTTCAGCGCTATCATCTGCTTGGCGATATTAATGCTCGTGATAATGTCTCTGTGCCTGCTGTTTATGCGGGGATGGATGGACAGGCTCGCAGCGAGCGCGCTGAACAGCTACTGTCAGATTTAGGTCTTGCGGATAAGGTCAATAATCGTCCGAATCAGCTCTCAGGCGGTCAACAGCAGCGGGTATCAATCGCTCGCGCGCTAATGAATGGCGGCGATATTATCTTAGCTGATGAGCCCACAGGGGCGCTCGATAGCAAGTCAGGCGAAGATGTCATGGCCATCTTGCATGACTTAAAGTCGCAAGGTCATACCATTATCATGGTCACCCATGACCCCGGTCTTGCCGAGCAGGCTGAGCGCGTCATTGAGCTCAAAGACGGCTATGTCATCGAGGACTATCGTACCAAGCATTATCAGCAAACGGCAGTTGATAATAGAGTGCAGCCAGAGCCTATACTCAACAGGCATCGTAAAGGCAAGATAAGTAGCTTTATTGATCGTTTGTTTGAAGCTTTTAAGATGTCCCTGCTCGCCATGCGCGCGCATAAAATGCGTACGCTTTTGACGATGCTCGGTATTATCATTGGTATCGCTTCGGTAGTCTCAGTCGTAGGGTTAGGTAAAGGCTCACAAGAGCAGATACTGGCCAATATTAGCTCATTGGGAACCAACACTATTACCGTAATAGACGGTTATCCATGGGGCGATCCTAGACGTCAGTACAATGACGACAATCTGACGCCTGAAGATGCGCAGGCGGTCGCTGATCAGCCTTATGTGACCAGCGTTAGCCCGCAGCTCGATACGAATATGAACGTGCGCTATCGCAATGTACAAGAGGCGGCAAGTATCAGCGGCGTCGGTCAAGACTATCTTGACGTTAGTGGTGAGACGTTATCCCAAGGCCAAGGCTTCGATGAGCAAAGCATCTTAAAACGCACGCAAGATATTATTATCGATGACAATGCTAAGCAGACTTTCTTTGCTGATGTCGATAATCCTATCGGCGAAGTCGTGTTAATCGGTAGTGTACCCGGGCGAGTAATTGGCGTGCTCGAACCGAACAACAGTGGTTTTGGCGGACAAGTTGAGTCGCCTACCCTATATATGCCTTATACGACCATGATGTCACGCTTAGTAGGTAGTCCCAACATTGAGCGTTTCGTCGCCTTGATTGATGATAGTATCTCCTCCTCCGCTGCTGAGTCTGCCATCTCCACCCTTATGGAAGGTCGTCACGGTACCGACGATTTTCGTATTCGTAACTCAGACTCTATTCGTCAAACGATTGAGTCAACGACAGGCACTATGACCTTACTTATCTCATCCATTGCTATCATCTCCTTGATCGTCGGCGGTATTGGGGTGATGAATATCATGCTAGTTTCAGTCACCGAGCGCACCAACGAGATCGGCGTGCGTATGGCAGTCGGCGCTCGTCAAAGCGACATTATGCAGCAGTTTTTGATCGAAGCCATCTTAGTCTGTATTTTAGGCGGCTTATTGGGTATCGGACTTGCCTTTGCTATCGGCGAGCTTATCAATAGTGTCGCTGGTGATAGCTTTAAAGTGATTTATTCCCCAACTTCTATCATTGCCGCCTTTGTTTGCTCAACTTTAATTGGCGTCATTTTTGGTTTTTTACCAGCGCGTAATGCGGCCAAGCTTGACCCAGTGGAAGCGCTGTCTAGAGATTAGATCTGTACTTATTGTTAAGCTCAAAAGATATAAACATTTCTAATAAAGTTGGTTAGTTTAAAAAATCTATAAAATTTACGCTCAAATCATAATTTTTGTTCCTCATGGGGTTGTAATTATCGCAGGAATATATATAATGTGCTCTCACGTTTAGGGATACAAATTATCTAGATGTGAATGAGAGAAAGCTTTGCGAATGACTTAATATTTAAACTTAAGTTGTTAGTATAACTTTTAGAATTTTCCCTTTAAGGAAAATTCTCTTGCGAGACTAAAATTGCAGTGCAATTTTTTAACGTCTCTCAGGACCGATAGCTCAGTTGGTAGAGCAGTTGACTTTTAATCAATTGGTCCCGCGTTCGAGTCGCGGTCGGTCCACCATTTTTAGTAGTACGCTTATTAAGTATTCTGCCCTATTCGGTATTAGCTTAATAAGTTTGGTTTTAAATAATTTTCCTCTTTCAGGAGATTATTCTTGCAGAGCTAGAAAAGCAGTGCTTTTTTTAGTCAGATATCGTTAAGGTATCAAGTTTTAGGAAATCCTATTTAAAGGATTTC
>OAOU01000061.1_pt1 | contig 22051 bp, 17 predicted proteins | sample 1470821 | NCBI WGS metagenome assembly OAOU01 (sample SAMEA3275579, study PRJEB22092) | marine metagenome | biome: ENVO:00000447 MARINE BIOME; feature: ENVO:00002042 SURFACE WATER; material: ENVO:00002010 SEAWATER | collected 2014-06-20T12:30:00+00 | depth 0 m
TTGATTAACTAGTAGCTATCAGCAGTGCGCATTTGTGAATGTTCAACACGCCCTAGTAAAAGACCTAACGATTACAGTAATTGTCAGGTCTTTTTAACATTGCCTTGTTAGTACTGCCAAGGCTGATCCTGTTCGATACCGGCTTTATCTATTTTATTTCTTTTTTTCTGAATCTTAGTATCTATTTTTTCTTGCTTTTTTAACGCTTTTTGATTGATATCATCTATCAAGCGTTGGATCTTCTTATCCACTTTGTCTTGCTCTTTTTGACGGACCTTATCAACTTTAGCTAACTCCTTTTGACGCGCTTTATCTATTTTATCTTGCTCTTTTTGATGCAGTTTATTGAGCTTACTCAGCTGCTTTTTTGCCTTTTTACTTAGGGTAATATCATCTTTCGCTTGGTTATTAGCAGATTTATTCGACATAATAGCTCTCCTTTATCAGATTATATAAACTCTCTTTAAACTTGATAATGCTTACATTCGATAGTAAATCAGTATCCCTGTCTAATCAACGCGTCACTACAAAACAGGTACACGCCCTTAATCTGTCTGTAGATCGGCAAACTAGAGACAACACGAATCATGGCTCACTATAGAACACTACCTTAATCTCAATACAGGTGTAATGGACAAAATTAGGGAAAAATAGCCTCTAGATGCGAGCATTTTAATAATCGTGAAATATGCGAGACATGGCTCAGTTTTCTTTAAAAGCTTATGCGCGCCTCGTCCCTCGGCAAAAACGAAGCAATAAAAAGAGCCACCAGAATTATCTGGTAGCTCTTCTTCGCACAATATTATTAACTCAACTATAAACCATAGTTAAGTGCTGAGCTAAAGCCGCAGCCTACAAATTAAACCAAACTATTTACCGCTTCAACCACCGCCTCGCTTGTGATACCAAACTCTTTGTACAAGTCGCTAGCAGGTGCTGATTCGCCATAAGTGGTCATGCCGATGACTTTGCCATCAAGGCCAACGAACTTATACCAGTAGTCCACATGCGCTGCTTCGACTGCGACACGGGCACGGATAGCAGCAGGTAGTACTGAATCACGGTAGCTGGCATCTTGCTCCATAAAGATCTCAGCACACGGCATAGAGACCACGCGCACGCCTACACTGTTTTCGCTAAGTGTCTTGTATGCTTGCATCGCAAGGCCGACTTCTGAACCGGTAGCGATGATAATGGCTTGCAGCTCGCCTTGCTCTTTCGCTAGTACATAACCACCTTTAGCAATATTAGCGACTTGGCTTGTATCACGCGCTTGATGCGGCAAGCCTTGACGGCTAAAGATAAGCGCTGATGGGTTGTTTTCAGACTTGATTGCTTCTACCCAAGCACTTGCAGATTCAGTCGCATCACACGGACGCCATGTGCGCAAGTTTGGCGTAGTACGCAGACTCGTCAATTGCTCAACAGGCTGATGCGTTGGGCCATCTTCACCCAGACCGATAGAGTCATGCGTATAGACATGAATGACGCGCTGTTTCATTAATGCGCCCATACGCACTGCATTACGTGCGTACTCCATAAACATCAGGAAGGTCGCAACATAAGGGATAAAGCCGCCATGTAGCGCGATACCATTAGCAATCGCGGTCATACCGAACTCACGTACGCCGTAGTAAATATAGTTACCGTCAGCGTCGGTTTCGATACCCTTGGCGTCTTTGAAAAGGGTTAAGTTTGAGCCAGCCAGATCCGCTGAACCACCCATGATTTCAGGTAGCAAAGGCTGTAGCGCATTGATCGCGTTTTGACTGGCTTTACGACTGGCGACATCACCGCCTGCTTCTTGAGTTTGCTGGATATAGTCTTTTGCTTGAGCCTCAAAGTCGCTTGGTAGCTCGCCATTTAGACGGCGCATCAGCTCTTCTGCAAGCTCTGGATAGGCTTTTTTATAGCCCTCAAAGGTCGCGTTCCAGTTCTTTTGCATGACATCGCCTTTGGCCTTGCCATCCCATGCTTCATAGATCTCATCATCTAACTCAAATGGCGCGTGTTTCCATGCCAGCTCATCACGAGTTAACGCGATTTCATCATCACCAAGCGGCGCGCCGTGGCTAGAAGCTTTGCCTTGCTTGTTTGGGCTACCTGCACCAATAGTGGTTTTGCAGATGATTAAGCTTGGACGAGTCGTCTCATTGATCGCTTGCTCGGTCGCTTGAGTAATGGCGTCGGTATCATGACCATCGACTTTGATCACCTGCCAGCCGTAGCTCTCAAAGCGCATTTGTGTATCATCGGTGAACCAGCCTTCGACGTCGCCATCGATAGAGATGCCATTATCATCATAGAAGAATACTAGTTTACCCAGCTCTAACGTTCCTGCAAGCGAGCAGACTTCATGGCTAATGCCTTCCATTAAGCAGCCATCGCCTAAGAACGCATAAGTATGATGGTCGATAACTTCATGACCGTCACGGTTGAACTGCGCGGCAAGCGTTTTTTCGGCGATAGCAAAACCTACCGCATTAGCGATACCTTGGCCTAGTGGACCTGTCGTCGTTTCCACACCAGGGGTATAACCCAGCTCTGGGTGACCTGGCGTCTTTGAATGCAGCTGGCGAAAGCCTTTTAGATCGTCAACGCTGACGTCATACCCTGAAAGATGCAATAATGAATAAATCAGCATCGAGCCATGACCGTTTGATAATACAAAGCGGTCACGGTTATGCCAGTTAGGATCAGCAGGGTTATGCTTCAAAAACTTGCGCCATAACACTTCAGCGATATCGGCCATACCCATCGGCGCGCCGGGGTGGCCTGAGTTGGCTTTTTGTACCGCGTCAAACGAGAGCACACGAATAGCATTAGCAAGTTTACGTTCATTAATTGGGGTAGGCATAGCAGGTCCTAATATTCGGATGATAAGTCAAGAAGACAAAAGGAAAAGCGATTGAGTAATAAGACTAGAGCGTAATAACTGCGCGCGCTCGATAATTAGGGCGTGTTGAACATTCGCAAATAGGCACTGCTGATCGCTAAAATTGTTCCAGACAAGGCACAAAGCGACGATAATGCAGATGCCTTAGCGAGATTTGTAACGCAGTATGGGGCAATTTTAGCATCAGCCCTCACGACAACAACAGGGACAGGACTCTTTTTTGCCGCTTCATCGTTAAAAATAAGCGCTTAGAGTGACTAAACTTATTATTTTTAACATCGAATCGCCTAAAAAATAGTCGCTGTCAGTGCCATGGTCGAATGTTCAACACGCCCTAGATAAATAACAAGATATTTAAGTCAGGGACAATATTAACATATTTGCGATAATCCTAGCTAAAAATGCGCTGACAGGAGCGTTTGCGTTTCGCAATCACTCCTATTGGTTTTATTAAATAATAGACATGTAGATACATGAATAGGCAGAATCGATAGATAGGATAAAGCGCTACTTATACTGCAATCGTCTCAGCGCCGCCCATAAATGGACGCAATACTTCAGGAATCGTAATGCTGCCATCAGCGTTTTGATGATTTTCCATTACCGCGAGCAAAGTACGCCCTACTGCTAGACCTGAGCCATTTAGGGTATGTGCCAGACTGGTTTGCTTACCGTCTTTAACCCGCGTGCCCATACGGCGTGCTTGGAAGTCGCCGCAGTTTGAGCAGCTGGAGATTTCACGGTAGGTCTCTTGGCTCGGTAGCCACACTTCGATGTCATAAGTCTTTTGCGCGGCAAAGCCCATATCGCCGGTACATAGCATAACGGTGCGGTACGGCAAATTGAGCTGCTGCAAGATATATTCTGCTTGTCCCGTCATCGCCTCTAGCAGCTCATCTGATTGCTCGGAGGTGGCGATATTGACCATCTCAACCTTTTCAAACTGATGCTGACGGATCAGGCCGCGTGTGTCGCGCCCGTGCGAGCCGGCTTCACTACGAAAGCACGGCGTGTGCGCGGTGAACTTAAGCGGTAGCTCTTTAACATCCAAACGCTCACCGCGTACTAGATTAGTCATTGGCACTTCAGCAGTCGGAATCAAGTAAAAGTCGATGCCGTCGTTATTAGTATGGTTGGTCAATTTAAACAGATCATCTTCAAACTTAGGCAACTGACCTGTGCCTTTTAGGCTCTCAGAATTGACAATATAAGGTACATAAGTCTCAAGATAGCCGTACTTAATAGTATGAGTGTTCAGCATAAACTGAATCAGCGCGCGATGCAGCTGCGCCAATTGACCTTTTAGCACATTAAAGCGGCTACCTGTTAGCTTCGCAGCAGCTTCAAAATCAAGCATCCCTAGTGTCTCACCGATATGGGTATGATCCTGTATTTCAAAATCAAACTCACGCGGGCTACCCCAGCGGCGTACTTCTACATTATCGTCCTCTGACTCCCCTACTGGCACATCGTTAGCTGGAAGATTAGGGATTTGTAGCGCCGCCTGATTGATGCGCTCTTGTAGACTACGTAGCTCGTCTTCGGCGGCCTTAATCTCACCACTGACGCTTTGCATCTCAGCAAGTAGCGAGCTTGCATCTTCACCGGCCTTTTTGAGCGCGCCGACTTGTTTGGCTCCCGCATTGCGGCGCGATTGCAGCTCTTCTGTTTTGACCTGCAAAGACTTACGCTCTGACTCAATCGTTTGCCAAAATTCTATATCTAGCGCATAACCACGCGTGGTCAATTGCTGCTGTAAATCAGTTAAGTCACCGCGTAAAAGTTTGGGGTCTATCATAAGAATTGCCTGTCGCGCTATAAGTTAGATGAGTAAAACTAAATGGTTGCTATGATACCAAGACACAGCGGATTTGACCACGTTTTCGCATAGTTTTGCGACAGATAACGATAGATAGGCGAATCTATTTCTTTTATAGGCGCTTTTCGGTAAGATAAGCACCTACCGATATCCTTCTTTAGCCCATTATAGTGTGCCAAAGTCGTCTAACACTTTTTATCTGAGTATCTGAGAACCTTTTATGGCCCTGTATCCCTATACGCTGCAACCTATCGCCCTCAACTTGACGGAAGCTGAATTTCAGCAAGCCCAATACGAGCTATTTACTAATGCAAGCCCCTCTTTTGGTCTAAAAAGTCTAAAAATGAAAGAGTGGATCATTATAGGGATAGTCGTCCTCCTAGCCATCGCTGGACTGGTCTTTTTGACGGGCTACTCAACGATTATTTTTTGGCTAATGCTAGTATCCGTCGTCATCTATTTGTTGGTTCGGACCCTTGGCTTTAAATGGTACGTCAAAAAAGAGTTTGAAAAACAAGTGTCGGGGCAAGAGATGCCTGATGAGATGCGCCAAATCAAGCTTGGCGTACAAAAGCATGGCCTAGTGATGGCGATGCCTGCCAATCAGCCTGATCTGATGCAAAACCCGCAAATGCGCGGTATGCAAATGCGTGCCGGCGCAACTCAGCAAGCAGTGATACCTTGGAGCGCGGTCAAGAGCTGGGATGAGACTGATGACTATATCTTTATGATGTTTGAGATGAAAGGTCAGCAAGGCAGTCAAATTATACCTAAGCGCTTAACTACGCAAAAATTCCCTATCGATACGGTACGTCAACATCTACAAGAAGTCGTTCCTATTCGCGGTCTAAACCCCGAGAGCTTACAGCCTCCTGCTTAGCGCATTAGCTGCACGAGTTAAAGCTGTTAGTAGTTATCACTTTTTTATGTTTTATAAAACTCATCATATTGGTTTATTTAATTCAATTAACCTAACCACCTACCTTTGCTATGATAGGAGTCATTAAAGAGGCAGGAGCTAGCAGACGGGTTTTGCTACTGTCTGCTTAATAAGATAAAATAATTTTGATTAAAATGTAAAAAATAATCACCAATATTTTTAATCGTACTTTAATTACAGTTTTTTTAGCATAGTCTTTAAATACAGTTTTATAAATTAACACTCACATTAAAAGGATAATATTATGAGTAATCAAGATAACACTACTAATCAGATTGGCCTAGAAAGAGCAGATATGAGCGCTGTCGTTGAAAAGCTTAACAGCTTACTATCGAGCTATCATATGTTTTATATCAACGTACGCGGCTATCACTGGAACGTTAAAGGCGAACACTTCTTTTCATTGCATGAGCAGTTTGAAGAGCTGTACACTAACTTGCAAGTAGAGATCGATGAGATTGCCGAGCGCATTCTAACTCTAGGTAAAACGCCACTACATGCTTATAGCGACTTTGCTCAGCATACTAGCATCGAAGAAGACAAAAACGTCCATGATGGTAATAGCTGCGTCAAAGGTGTAGTTACAGGTTTACAGACGCTTATCGAAGAGCAGCGTCAAGTATCAGCTCTAGCGGAAGAAGCGGAAGATCAAGGTACTGCTGACTTGCTTGATGAGTATGTGCAGCAGCAAGAGAAGCTAGTATGGATGTATAACGCATTTTTAGGCAAATAGCATTACATAAGTCGTGTTTAGTAATCAGTTATGCACAAAAAAGCACCTATAGAATTAGGTGCTTTTTTTATATCTAAATTTTGGCACAATGATTGCTATCTACAGTAGCTTACTGATTATAATCGCCTATTCTTGTACCCATTGGCGTATTTTTGCGCGCTCGTTTGGCGTTGCTTGTAACCAAAGCTGCATAAAGCTATCTAGAGTATTGGTGCTTTGCACTGATGCCGCTTTTGTAGCGGGTGCTACGCTATAAGTACTCGTGGCTCGCGTAGTTCCTGTAGTCGCCCTTGTCGGTTGTGGCTGAACTGCCGGTGCAGGTGATGGCTGGTCAATAGCAGCGATAGCGCGTTGGTTTTGCATCTGCGCATCTTCGCCACCGCCAAATACGCCGCCAATCGCTTTACTCAACCCAGAGAAAATTCCGCCACTGTTGCCAGCTACGCTTTGTTGACTGGCGATAATGGTATTGTTTTGCTGCACAGCAAGCGTTGGCTGTTTTGCATACTCTTTAGCAGCTTTGTAATCCTCTGGCTGGTTTGGCATAACCAAACGATAGGTCTGATTGTCCGCCATTTCAGCGACAACACTGACGTTACCCGAACGCAGATAGTCATGCTCATCACGAGGAAGCTTATACAGACGATCGTATTTGGCTGTTATCGCATGCTTACCCGGCTGTAGCGTGAAGCTTTTGGTCAATGGCTGAAAGATACTTTGAGAAATCTCTTGCCCATTAATCGCGGTAACCTTGATATTGTCATCCACGAGCAGCGTCACGTCGGCATGCGTTAGCATAGATACTGAGCTTGCGGCCATCAGTAACGTACCGACGGATAGTTTTTTGTATAAAGAGGCTGAGAGTGTCATAAGATATCCTATCGATAGTAAAGTTGTTTTATAAAATACAATACTGTGTGCAATGAACTGTTTTGTGCAATAAAAATATGAGTATAAGGTTAAAAGTCGAGTGGCATCGTCTGATTGTCATCAATCGCCGCTTGACTATCGACTTGGGTTTCTTGACTGATATCCGCCAGCTCAGCGGCTAAGGTCTGCTCATCGATCGTACGCAGAGCATCGCTGATGACTGCTTTTGAGATATTACTGCGACCTAAGTTTGAAAACATAGGCTGTATGTAATTGAGCACTTCCATCATTGCCCCAATACGATGAGGACCTTCTGTGAGCAAATGAGTCAAAATACGCTCATCAAACTGCCAACCGCGCCGGCGCAAGATAGATTCTAGCAGCGCTTGACGATCGACCAACTCATGGCCATCAGGGACCTTGAAGCTTGGCGCCTGAGACAACCTAGTGAGTAGATCGGTCAGTTGAAATGGCAGCGTGCTTGCAGATTTGTTAGCAGCAAATAATAGCTGACGTTGGCCCTCTCGGCTGCGATTGATCAGATGAAACAAAGCCTCTTGCCACTGAGTACTATGCTCTAGAACATCCAAATCATCAATAGCGATAACATCGAAGTTCTCTAGCGAAGATAGGACATTGACATCGGTATTGACTAGCTCATTGAGCGAAAGGCAAATGGCTGATTTATCGATATCGATAAACGACTCGCAGATAGCAGATAATAAATGGGACTTGCCAGTAGCAGGGCTGCCAAATAGGTACAACTGACCTATCAGGCCGACATGAAGCTGCCGCACTGCATCGATGATAGACATCCAACCGGGACCTGAAAAGTCGCTGAGACTCGCATCATGCTTTATGTCCAGATTGAGACTTAGCTGTGCTTGCGCCATAGATCGTCAACTTAGTTTGGATAACACGGTAAAACGGTATTGAGAAACCATATCTTCTAAAATTGTGTTATAAACACTGCGCCTATATATACCATACTTCTAAAATGACTGACAAGTGCTTTACTCTTTTTAGCCATAGCAAAGAAGGATATGTTCTCAAATAAGATCATTCTTTTTTGAATAGATCCAACTGAACGCGGCCTTTATAAAAGTCAGTCGAGCGATAATAAGCATAGAGATGCCTAAATAGCACATTGATTACCGCTGATACGGGTAGCGCAATAAGCATACCAACGAAGCCTAATAGGCTTGCCCCTGCCAACACCGCAAAGATGACCCATAGCGGCGATAGACCGATTTTGTCCCCTAGTAGTAGCGGCTGCAGCACATAACCTTCAGCGGCTTGACCGACCAAAAAGGCTCCCACAATCAACGACAGATAGAACCAATCAAAGCCAAACTGAAATAGTCCCGCGATAATGGCAGCAATAAAGCCCAAACCAAAACCTAAATAGGGTACGAAGCTTGCGATACCAGCGACCATACCAATAGTGAGCCCCAACTCCAAACCGATCAGCTGCAGCTGTATAGCATAAATAGCGCCTAGTAACACCATAACCAAAAGCTGTCCTTTAATAAACTCCATTAAAGCGCGATCACACTCCTTAGCAATAGTAATCACTTTTTTGCTATACCCTGCCGGTATGGCCATCTTCCAGTTATGAATACGCTGATCCCAATTGAATAAAAAGTAGAACGTCAAAATAGGTACCAACACAATCAAGCCGGCATTATTGACAAACCTCATCCCCGAAGAAAGAATTTGACTCATCCATGTGCTCGCATCAGAGATGTTGTAATGCGTCTGCATATAACTGACTAAGGTTTCAGAAAAGCCTTCGATCTGCAATGCCGGCAGTAGTATGTTGGTATTATTAGCAGCCCAGTTGCGAACCACATCGTTATACCAACTCAAAATCCTCGGCAGATACTCCCAAGCTGCTTGTAATTGGTACCACAACGTCGGTATCAACCACCACAACAATAGCGCCATACCTACCGTAATTGTGGTATAGACGACGATAATTGCAATCCAGCGTCTAACGTATTTGCTCAGCCGCTTTACTAAAGGATTAAATAAATAGGCCAGTACAAAGGCGACAAAAAAAGGGATGATGACAGGCAGCATCAGCTTTAATAAAAACAAGGCTATAATAATAATGACGACGATAAATAGACGTCGAAAAAAAGGATCTATAGGCTGGGATGTCATTATTAATGATCCTACAAGTAAGGGATGGTTAATGCGCTTATAAGCGATAAAAGCTAAGCAGTCTAATGATGAGAGTTTTTTTAGTAACTTCTAAAGAGTAAGACTGACATTATCGCAAAGTAATCATAAAAAGCGGTGAGATTTTTGTATCGACCACTCTTTTACCACTTATTGCTGTTTTATAAGAAATATAAGGCTTTTATAGACAATATTAGCAAGTTGCTTTGCGAGGATGAGCTATTATTGGGTATAATGCGCACACAAAAATTGTTTTATCTTATTTAGTTCCATACCCCAATTGTGAGATGACTATGAGTGACAAGCCCTCTTTAAGCTACAAAGATGCTGGCGTTGATATCGATGCTGGTGATGCGTTAGTCCAACGTATCAAGTCCGTGGCAAAAGCCACTACCCGTCCTGAAGTAGTTGGCGGGCTTGGTGGTTTTGGTGCCCTATGCCGTATCCCTACTGGCTACACTTCACCACTACTCGTCTCAGGTACCGACGGCGTCGGCACTAAGCTCAAGCTGGCACTACAGCTTGATCGTCACGATACGATTGGTATTGATCTAGTCGCTATGTGCGTAAACGATCTACTCGTATGCGGGGCTGAGCCGTTATTCTTCTTGGACTATTACGCAACCGGCAAGCTCGATGTAGATACCGCAGCTACAGTCGTCAGCGGCATTGGCGAGGGCTGTAAGCTTGCTAACTGTGCTCTTATCGGTGGCGAGACTGCTGAGATGCCAGGTATGTATCAAGACGAAGATTATGATCTCGCAGGCTTCTGTGTCGGCGTTGTAGAAGAGGCAGAAGTCATCACCGGCAAAAACGTCAGCGAGGGCGATGTGCTCATTGCCCTCGCCTCAAGTGGCGCTCATTCCAATGGCTACTCGCTAGTGCGTAAAGTCATCGAAGTCAGCGGTGTTGATGTCACTACTAGCGATGAGACCCTTGATGACCAGCCTATCGCAGATGCGCTGATGGCGCCGACTCGTATCTATGTCAAAGCGATCAAAGCGCTGCAAGACACGCTTGGTAGCTCATCGCTGCACGCGATGTCACATATCACCGGCGGTGGTCTGACTGATAATTTACCACGTGTATTACCAGATCATCTTGCTGCTAGTATCGATACTACTAGCTGGCAATTCTCAGAGCTGTTTAACTGGCTACAAACTGAGGGCAATATTAGTCAGGCTGAGATGTATCGTACCTTTAACTGTGGTGTTGGTTTTGTGATTGTGGTGCCAGAACAGCAGGCTGATAAAGCTATTGAGATCTTAAACGACAATGGTGAACAAGCTTGGCAAATCGGCGAAATGGTCAGCCGCGAAGCTGACGCTGTGGTCTATCGTTAATGTCTAGCACTTCGTTAAAAAGCCGCGCCTCATCCATCAGTGAGCCATTACGAGTAGCCGTACTCGTCTCAGGTAGTGGTAGCAACTTACAAGTCTTAATAGATGCTATGCAGGCAGGCGAGCTACCGATAGAGATAGTTGGCGTTATCAGCAATCGCGAGGATGCTTATGCAATCACGCGTGCAACAGATGCCGATATCCCAGTCGTGGTATTGTCCCATGTGGCAAGTGGCAAACGCATGGGTATTAAGACTTTTGAGACGCATGCATCTGCGCAGCTACAAGACTGGCAACCTGACTTGATTGTATTAGCTGGCTTTATGCGGGTGCTGAGTAGCAATTTTATTCATCATGCTATCGCGCCAATGATTAACTTACATCCCTCATTGCTTCCTGCCTATAAAGGACTCGATACTCATCAAAGAGTGATTCAGGCAGGCGAGCGTCATCATGGCTGTAGTATCCATGTGGTCACCGCTGAGCTTGATGCGGGTGCTGTGTTGACTCAAGCGCTACTGGAAGTCAATTTGAAGGACACGGCTGATAGCTTACAAGTACGAGTACAAAAGCTTGAACATCAACTGCTGCCTTGGACGATTTTGCTGTTGGCTAAAGGTGTATTAACACTCAATACCGATTCATCAGATGATGCTAATTACTTGCCAGCGCTACCGTTAACATTGCACATCGACCAGTAAATGCAAGCTCTATCTTAAGATCTCTCACTTAGAAATAATGACACATAAAAAAGCCCAGTCACTCTATATATGAATGACTGGGCTTCATTTTATCTAGCGCTAAGCTATTTTAGCTATAAAATTTGTCTGTGCTCTTAGTTACTATGAACATGCAAACCTTTGATATTTACAAACTCTTTAATACCAAAGCCGCCATGTTCACGGCCATGACCTGAGTTTTTTACGCCGCCGAACGGTAGTGCTGGATTTGCCAGACCGTAGCCATTGATATAGACCATACCCGTATCAAACTGCTCTCTTGCTAAACGGATGGCTTTATCTTCGTCTTTAGAGAAGATAGCGCCGCCTAAACCATAACGGCTATCATTAGCAATGCGCATGGCATCATCTTGATCTTTTGCTCGAATCAATGAGGCTACTGGGCCAAATAACTCATCATCATAGGCTGGTTGTCCCTCGGAGACATTTTCCAAAATCGTAGCAGGATAAAAGTTACCTTTACCTTCAGGTAATTTACCGCCGACTGAAATTGTCGCGCCTTTTTTAACACTTTCTTCAACTTGCTCGTGTAACTTCTCTTGCAAGTCTTTACGTGCTAATGGACCGATATCAGAGCTGTCATCCATAGGATCACCAGCTTTGCTATTCGAGAACTTCTCAACGATACGATCACGGAACTCATCATATAAGCTATCAACAACGATAAAACGCTTCGCTGCAACACATGTTTCACCATTATTGATTAAACGCGCTTGCGTACAAGTCTCTACAGCAAGGTCCAAATCAGCATCTTCGAGTACAATAAAGGCATCATTCGAGCCAAGCTCTAGTACGACTTTTTTGAGGACTTTAGCCGCTTGTTGACCAACGATCTTACCTGCGCCATCACTACCAGTGAGCGTAACACCGCGCACTTTATCATTACCGATAAGCTTTTCTGATTGATCATGATCGATCAAGATCGTACGGAATAGATCATTTGGTAGATCGGACTCATGGAAGATTTTCTCAATAAGTAAGCCAGAGCCTGTCACATTGGCAGCATGCTTTAATAAAACACTGTTACCGGCCATCAAATTAGCAATGGCATAGCGAAAGACTTGGTATGCTGGAAAGTTCCATGGCTGCATACCGTAGATAACACCAATGGGCTGATAAGTGACAATGCCTTTTTTCATATTTTCGATATCGCGCTCATCGTCAGCTAATGCAGTGACCCCTTTTTCGGCAGTATAGTCACAAATTGCTTTACATAGATCTACTTCACTCAAACTTTGGTCATAAAGCTTACCACGCTCTTCAGTCATTAGTTTTGACAACTCTTCCTTATACTTCACTAGCGTATCGCCAATAGACTTAATGACTTTAGCACGCTCTTCGTGACTCTTTTTACGCCATTCGAGAAAAGCTTCATGTGAGGCATCAACGATTTTGTTGACCTCATCATTAGTCATATAGTTATATTCTTTAATATCTTCGCCCGTTGTTGGGTTCACAGTAGTAATATCTGCCATGATTCACTATCCTTATTTTGTTGTCGCGGTCTAGAAATATTCTTAGCTAAAAACTCTATATCAGCCAATGAACGTTAATGGATTATAAGAAGGTCTAAAAAGCTACTTCTTAGTTAAGTCTTTTTCAAAATTAAGACTATAGAAGTCAAACATTAAATTTTCAAGCACTATTTAATTGATGATTTTATGATAACAAATAATTGGCAGCGTAATTTTACAAGATATAATGAAGTGTGATTTTGATGTTAACAATGTGACTGAAATATAAAGGCCTGCTTAATAAAATCTATTAAGTAGACCTAAACTATCAGCGGGCTAATCAGTAGCATAATTCGTCTGTAATGCAATGATACGCATAAAAAAGACCAATATGTGAATTGGCCTTGAAAGCACTTTAATAGCACTTCCATAGTACTGTAACGGCAGATGGCTATTAGGTAATAAAACAGCTTATCTCATTAGAACAACTGAGTAATCACGGGAATGTCTTGCTGTTGATCCTCTTCGTCTGCCACGACTTGCCGAGCGACATGCATAATCAGTTGTCGCAACCAGCGATGCGCTGGGTGATGCTGCAGTAGTGGTGACCATGCCATCGTCAGCTCAAATTCAGGAATGAAAAAAGGGGGCTCTTTCATGACAATACTATCATTGGTCGCTTGCATGCGTGCAACTCGCGTTGGCAGTGTCGCAATCAAGTCCTTATTAGCAGCGAGCATCGCTGGCATCTGATAATGACGAGTAAAGACGCTTATCTGACGTTTTTGTCCTAAGCGCTGCAAGGCTTGATCAATGGAGCCAAGGCCGCCCGATTTTTCTGGATTGACCCCAAACCCAACACCCATACCTGTCTTTGATACCCAAACATGCTGACCTTTGAGGTAGTTTTTAAGATTGAAGCGATTGACATAAGGGCTATCGGCAGATAGTAGGCAGCTAAAAGTATCGCGCCATACTAGTACTTGGTGAAAGCTTTGCGGTATCTCATTAAAGCGGTTAATCGCCAGATCGACTCGCCCTTGCTCCATATCACGATAAGACACATCTGATGGGGTTAAAAAGTCCAAAATAACATTGGGCGCCTCAGAGCGCAGAGCCTTAACCAGTTTAGGAACCAAAGTCGCCTCTGCATAGTCGGAGGTCATAATCCGAAAAACACGGGAGGTGCTATAAGGACGAAACTCAGTACGCGGCTCAAGCACTTGTGTCAAATCAGCGAGTATCTCACGAATACGCGGCTGCAGCTCAAGCGCGCGCTCAGTCGGTGTCATGCCCTCAGAAGAGCGCACCAATAGCGGATCATTGAATAGCTTACGCAGGCGACGCAAGATGTTACTCATAGCAGGCTGAGTGATACCCAATTGCTCAGCGGCGCGTGTGACATTCTTTTCTCGAAGCAATACATCTAAATGTACCAATAAATTTAAATCAACCCGCTGCAAATTCATATGTGTTTCTCTTCGCTTTATAATAAATGTCACTTAGCGTTCATAGCTGCATAATTACTATTTTTAAATACTGACGATTTTAAATACTGACGATTTTAAATACTGACGATAGACGGCTCTACTGTTCTCAAACAACCTAAAAACTACAATGTACCCAATGCTTATCTAAAAATCATTTAGTGACCGAGCTAGCTCAATATATTTATTTATAACTTACTGATTTTATTATACTATACTTATAGTAAATACCAAAGATAACTATCATAAATTAGATAAATTACACTAAACTGACTATAGTAAGACTCAACGCTTAACTCGCAAGCCCGCTCTAAGCCGTGTTACTGGCGAATATTGTAACATCTCTGATGGATAACAAGTAGCTTCTGCGCTATCGCCTTATCGCTACTTGTTGATGATTGATTGACTCTTTTTTTGTCAATAATTTAAATCAAATACCTTGTATTTTGAAGCAGGTTTGTTTAGGGTAATAGTCCTCATATTTTAAGAAGACCAATGCCGGCTTTATTATTAAGTCATTTATAGGCCAACAAGACAGGCATTTAGTAGTAATTAATCAATCAGTATCAAAGTAGTCGTAATTCAATCGCAACTATAGTCCGGTATGATATTACTTGCGATAAGCTCTTATTTTACCTCGTTTTTTCCACCCCACCAAGGAGACAGTAAATGTCAACAACCTATAAGTCAGCTATCGATTTAGTACGTGAATTAAAGCAAAAGCACGGCAACTGGCAAAATATCAGCGAAACTGATGCAGCCCGTATGATGATTCAAAACCGTTTCAAAACTGGTTTAGATATCGCAAAGTACACCGCTAAAATCATGCGTCAAGATATGGCGGATTACGACAATGATACGTCTCAGTATACTCAGTCTTTAGGCGCTTGGCACGGTTTTGTTGCACAGCAAACGATGTACGCGAAGAAAAAATACTTCGGTACCACTTCAAAGACTTATATCTACCTATCTGGCTGGATGGTCGCTGCTCTACGCTCTGAGTTCGGTCCTCTACCTGACCAATCAATGCACGAAAAAACGTCAGTACCTAAGCTTATCGAAGAGATCTACACGTTCTTACGTCAAGCCGATGCTAAAGTACTAAACGATTACTTCCGTGAGCTAAACGCTGCTGAAGAAGCAGGTCAAGACACTAAAGCTATCTTAGAGAAAATTGAAAACTTCGAATCACACGTTGTGCCAATCATCGCTGATATCGATGCCGGTTTCGGTAACGAAGAAGCGACTTACTTGCTAACTAAGCAAATGATCGAAGCCGGTGCTTGTGCTATTCAGGTCGAAAACCAAGTATCTGACGCTAAGCAGTGTGGTCACCAAGCGGGTAAAGTAACCGTACCGCATGAAGACTATATCGCTAAGCTTAACGCTATTCGTTACGCTTTCTTAGAGCTCGGCGTTGAAGACGGCGTTATCGTTGCCCGTACTGATAGTGAAGGCGCATCACTTACTCAAAAGATCCCAGTATCAGAAGAGCCAGGCGATCTTGCTTCTAAATACATCGACTTCCTAGAAATGGAAGAAATAAGCATTGAAGACGCAAATGAGAACGATAGCCTACTTAAGCATAACGGCAAACTAGTACGTCCAGTACGTATGCCAAACGGCTTATATAGCTTCCGCGAAGACACTAACATCGACCGCGTTGTGCTTGACTGTGTAACCGCTCTAGAAAACGGTGCTGACCTACTATGGATCGAGACGCCGACTCCAGACGTAGCACACATCAAAATGATGGTAGATCGTATCAAAGAGCAACAGCCAAAAGCGAAGCTCGTTTATAACAACAGCCCATCGTTCAACTGGACGCTGAACTTCCGTAAGCAAATCATCGCTAAGTGGGAAGAAGAAGGCAAAGACATCTCTAAGTACAACAAAGATGACTTAATGAGCAGCGACTATGATGGTACTGAGCTTGATCAAGCTGCTGACGAAGCTGCCAAGAACTTCCAGCGTGACGCCTCACGTGAAGCTGGTGTCTTCCATCACTTAATCACGCTACCTACTTATCACACCACTGCTCTAAGTGTGCATGAGCTAGCCAAAGGTTACTTCGGTGATGAAGGTATGCTTGCATATGCTGCTGGCGTACAGCGTAAAGAGATCCGTGAAGGCATCTCATGCGTGAAGCACCAAGCAATGGCCGGTTCTGACCTTGGCGATGATCATAAAGAGATCTTCTCAGGTGATAACGCGCTAAAAGCTGGTGGTGGCAAAAACACTATGAACCAGTTCGGCTAATCTCAAGCTATATACTATGAACTACTCATAGCCATGTAAGCTTAAATAAAAGCCACTCTACACACTGTAGGGTGGCTTTTTTTATGGCTATATTTTACCTATGGCATTTTGTCGGTGGTCGATATGGTTATCGTAGATACTGCATCTGTGCCAGCTTACTTTTATAATGCTCCTTGGGCATGCCAAGTAAAAGTAATAGATATAAAGCTAACGGAAGCTATCACTACCTCGACTCTAGTCTCAAGCAAAACTTTACTTGTCATTCACTGACAGCGTTCATAGGATAGATATAATATAAGTATAGAGGTAACATAACTATTATTAGAACGATAGGAGACATCATCGTGCAAGAGATTGAATTGAAGTTCTTAGTGCCGCAAGCGCGTCTAAAAGGTCTTATGCGTCAAGCAAAAGTAAAATCCTCACAGACGACCATGATGTCCGCTCATTATTTTGATACGCCTAAGCAAGAGCTTGCCAAGAGCGGCATAGGGCTGCGTATTCGCTTAGAGGGCGATGAATGGGTGCAGACTATCAAAGCTGGCGGCGATGGCATTGCCGCGCGTTTAGAGCACAATATGACTCTAGATAGTGAGCTGGTGCAGACGATGCTAGAGACGGATAGTTTATTGCCGGATTTAGCTATATATAAAGAAACCGCTATTGCTCCAGCTCTTGCAGACTTTAAACTCAAAAAAATCAACAAAAAACTAACTCGTCAATACATCACTGATATCGAGCGCACCACTCGCTTATTAGTAGATAAAGAAAAAGTAGTCGCTGATAAAAAGAACAGCGCAGAGGAAAGTACGGTAAGTACCATTGAGGTGGCTTATGATCAGGGTCAAATTATTCATGGAACAGATAACTCAAAAGTACAGGACATACAAGAGATAGAGTTTGAGCTGGTCTCAGGCGATCTAGACTTTTTATTCACTACGGCAAAAGTATGGTGCAAACGCTATAAGCTGTGTCTATCAACAGTCACTAAAGCTGAGCGTGGCAGCCTACTTCTCAATGAGCAAGACTTTAGCCCTGCCGTGCACGCCAATCTAGGCGCACTGAGCATCGATGCAGACAGTAGCATGCCGGCGTTCATGCGTGCAGTCGTTCATAATTGTCTATTACAAATACTGCCTAATAGTAGTGCCATCGCCGCTGGTAGCAACGACAACGAGCATGTGCTACAGCTACGTATAGGCATACAACGATTACGTACTGCCCTAAAGAGCTTCAAAAAATTCTCCGAACAGCTCAATCCTGAATGGCTACCTATCCTAAAACAAACAGCGACTCTTCTAGGCGACTATCGTCAGCTCGCTTATTTAGTCACTGATATAGAGCCAACACTACAGCATGCTGGTGCGCCTAGCGTCGATTGGAGTGCTGATATCGACAACATGAAAATAACACCCATCGACGCCGTTCGTGCTAATGACTTCCAGCTGACTTTGCTTGAGCTTATCGCCTTTACTATGAGTGATGCTACTCTAGAGCCAAGAGCCCATAAATGTGCGCAAGAAAAATTAGCAAAAAGACTCTCCAAGCAGCATATTAAGCTGCTTAAGGCTGAGTATGATTTTGAAGATATCATTTTGGAGGCGTCTACTGATGATACTGATCAAAGCGCTGCTATCCATGAAAAAGCGCACCAACTGCGTAAACATCTCAAAAAAATGCGCTATCTCAGTGAGTTTGCCGCTCCTCTATACTCAAAGAAAAAAAGCAAACGTTGGCTAAAACGTATAACAAAAACGCAGCGAGCGCTCGGGGAGTATTTAGATCATCAACAATATCAGCATTATTATCAGCAAAAATCTCACACTGACACGCAAGCTCTATATGGCGCCGGATGGTTTGCCGCGCAGCTAGAACCTGATACTAAACGCTGCAAAAAACGTTTGACTAAGCTGCAAGATGCAGCGAGCTTTTGGTAGAACTCTGATTTCCTAAATGGTTATAGATAGAAGAGTCTAAGTTTTATACCTGAAAGCCATTTAACCCTAAAAAGGCACGCTCTCATGCTAACCCTCTATAAGCGTGACGGGCGTGCCCTCTTCTACTTGCGCAAATAACTCGATGATATCGGTGTTTCGCATGCGCACGCAGCCATGCGAGAGTGGTACACCCATCGGTTCACTATCAGGCGTGCCGTGAATATAAATATAGCGCTGATAAGTATCGCAGCCGCCTTGCTCGTTACTGCCTTTATTGATGCCCTCCTCTAAGCCTTTAAGCCATAAAATACGGCTCAAGATCCAATCTCGCTTTGGCTGTAGACGCCCCAACTCTGCGTCATATACCTCACCAGTAGCAACGCGTCCGACAAACACCGTATTTATAGGCGCATCGTCACCAATTTTTTGGGCAATAACATGACGACCAAGCGGCGTGCAGCCACTATCTTGTTGGCTACCGATACCGTTTTTGGCAGTTGAGATAGGATAAGAAGAGCTCGCCACCCCATGATTACAGATAATCAATGTCTGCGCTTCGATGTTAATGAGCACTGCTGTCTTGGGCGTATCGGTATTTTTCATATATAGATCCAAATAAAATTATTAGCGCTATCAACAACATAAAAAACCCCTAAAATTTTCTAATATTAGGGGATTGTATCCGCATGACTTGCACCGTAAGATATATAAACACTTTTTGATGCTAGCAGATTATGACTACTATTTCACCGACACGCGTGTCGATGTATGATTTTTTGTATCAAGATATTCAGCCTCTGACTTCTTTATTGGCTGATACTGCCACTCTCTCACTGCCGCAAACCCGTATAGCCGTCAATAGCGGCATACAGGCCATCCTTGCAGCTTTGTTAGCCTACCAGCAGCGCCACCAAGCGCAAGCGGTGAATAAAAAGCTGTTCTCACGAGCAGCGGTTAAAGAGCTACGCCAGTATAATGCGATGAATTTTGCGACGTTAAGTGCCACGCTTTATCACCGTCAAGATGTCACTGAGACTTTATTCATTGATAGTACTCGTGTCAATAAGGCTTGTGATTATATTGCCGATCAGGTCGATGCGAGCGCCGCGCAAGTCAAAGTCCTTCTCGGTACTTTAACTATTATTGTATTGCGCGAGTTGGCTATTTTGACAGAGTATAGTCAATTAGATAATGAAGAGTTGGATAAATGGTTCGCGCTACAGCCGCAATTCTTAACCAAGCAGCGTTTTGCAGCAGACTCAGCAGCGAGTATCAACAGCCATGCTGACACTCAAGTGCTGACAAACGCTAGGTCTCCAACGAAACCTGCAGATAGTGAGTTATCCAAGGCTGCAAACCCGGAAGCGCTAAGCGCTAAAGTAGCAGAGACTGAAATGACAAACGCTGAGAGTGCTAACAGCGAACAAACAGATTCGCAAGCACTTGATATCAGACCACCAGCGTTTGACCCTTACTGGTACGAGCTGACAAAATTTGCGCCTAATCTGGCTGCTTCTGGGCAAGATATGCAGCAAGCGACGTCCAATTATTTAAAAGTAATAGGCCGCTCGCCTGAGAATGTGCAACAAGGTCGGCATAATGATTTGCTCGTCTTTACCCAGATGCCTAATATCAGTGTGCCGCATCAGCGCTGGCTGCTACAGTTGGCTAAAATCTCTGATATCTATCTGAATCGTCGGCGTCTGCGCATTGCCTCTGAGCCTATCAATCCGCCGAGCGCGCCATTAGTCAGCTTAGCGTTGATCGGTGGCAATAGCGATAACACACCTGCCACTACGAGCGAGACGCCGATTGAGTACGAGCCTGCCGCGCCGCTTTGGAAAAACCCTGTCATTCTGATTATCGTTTTGGTTATCGGCGCGCTCAGTGCTTTGGCTGCGCTGAAATATCAATCACAACAATCAAGCGGAGCAATAACCGCAACTGAAGCGGTCATAGAACACGATAAAGCCGAAGAGCGCGAGCAACAGGACGTCGCTATTGTAAAAGTCGATGACGAAGAGGATGCTAAATAACTCTAGCGATAAAAGCCTTTTTGCATAAAAAAAACAGAGACTATCAGTCTCTGTTTTTTATTATAAGTCTAAAAATACCATTGGGTCGTTTTATTTAGATAGATCGCGACCGCGACTGGCTTCGATCGCTAAACGTAGACCGTTTAGACGAATGAAACCTTCAGCGTCTTTTTGGTCATAAGCACCCGCGTCATCTTCAAAAGTGGCGATCTTTTCGTCAAATAGTGAATCATCTGATTTACGGCCAACGACGCTCACGCAGCCTTTGTACAGCTTCACACGTACCGTACCGTTGACATACTCTTGCGACTTGTCGATAAGCTCCTGTAGCATAAGACGCTCAGGGCTGAACCAATAACCGTTATAGATAATCTTGGCATAGCGTGGCATGATCTCATCTTTTAGATGTGCCGCTTCCCGATCTAGTGTCAAAGACTCAATGCCGCGATGCGCTTTTAGCATGATAGTACCAGCTGGCGTCTCATAGCAGCCACGCGACTTCATACCGACGTAACGGTTTTCAACGATATCTAAACGACCAATACCATGTTTGCCGCCAAGCTCATTGAGCTTAATCATCACCTCATAAGGCTTGAGCGCTTCGCCATCAATAGCAACGAGATCGCCTTTTTTGTATTCAAGCTCTAGATATTGCGGCTCATCAGGCGCCTCTTCTGGGCTCACTGACCAGCGCCACATATCCTCTTCTGCTTCCATGTATGGATCTTCTAATATACCGCCTTCATAGGAGATATGCAGTAAGTTTGCGTCCATAGAGTATGGAGATTTTTTCTTATTACCAGCGTAATCGATTGCGATATCATGCTCTTCAGCATATTTCATCAAGCTCTCACGGCTTGATAAATCCCACTCACGCCAAGGCGCGATAGTGACAATATCAGGAGACAAAGCGACCGCGCCTAGCTCAAAACGCACTTGATCATTGCCTTTACCGGTGGCACCGTGACTGATGGCATCAGCATCGTGTTCTTTAGCAATCTCAACCAAACGCTTGGCGATAAGCGGACGAGCGATAGACGTGCCAAGTAAGTACTCGCCTTCGTAGATGGCATTAGCGCGAAACATTGGATAAACATAATCACGAGCGAACTCTTCACGCAAGTCTTCGATATAGATATCTTTGATGCCCATCGCTTCAGCTTTGGCACGCGCAGGCTCAACTTCTTCGCCCTGACCGATATCGGCGGTAAAGGTGATGACTTCTGCATCATAGGTTTCTTGCAGCCATTTGGCAATGATGGACGTATCAAGACCACCTGAATAGGCTAAGACGATTTTATTGATATTTTTTGGATCAAGTTGCGCCATAAATAACTCCTGTCAGTATAATGAGTG
>OAOU01000063.1_pt1 | contig 21745 bp, 18 predicted proteins | sample 1470821 | NCBI WGS metagenome assembly OAOU01 (sample SAMEA3275579, study PRJEB22092) | marine metagenome | biome: ENVO:00000447 MARINE BIOME; feature: ENVO:00002042 SURFACE WATER; material: ENVO:00002010 SEAWATER | collected 2014-06-20T12:30:00+00 | depth 0 m
CGTCCATCTGCGGCATGATTTCTTTGATTTCGTTGCGGGCTTTGTTCATGTGCCCGGGGAACCACTGAATACTTGCTCTCTTATCCATCTGCTTTTATAACCTTGTTATTCATAGAGTTTAGCGCTAAAGACAGATCATGCTCAATTTAGCTGTGTCTTTAGTCATGGGGTTCAGTTTACTACAGAACCAGCATGCTCACGGTACAATTTCACCCAACCATAGCGCAAGGTGACTCTTATGACTGATCAGCTGGCTCCTTATGGGCGGTTGGACAGGTATTAAATAGCCAATCATAGCGCTTGTTATCAAGTGATCCTGTGCCATACATCTTAAGACAGCTGTTTATTTATTGGCTTATTTTGTCAGCGATCATTGAGGCAAAAAATCATCGATAAAATCGCTACCCAAAAGAAAAGGGCAGCTTCATATTTAAGCTGCCCTTGTACCGCGTTTACACTAGAGCTGTAGACAAAGATGTCTTAGCGATCTTTTTTATTACTGCTTAAATGCTTATGCCAAGTTGGTCTTCATAAACTCCAGCATATTCTCCCAGCTTTGGTTGGCAGCCGCTTCATTGTAACCCAGATCCACCTCATTTTTGGCGGCGCGCTCATCAGCATGGGGGTTGGTAAAGCCGTGTTTTGCATTGTCATAAACATCAATCGTGTAGTCCACATCAGCAGCATCCAGCTCTTTTTTGAGGCCTTCAATCGCATCCATCGATACCATTGAGTCGTCGCGACCATGAGCCACCAGTACTTTTGCTTTAAAGTTTTTGTCCGCTGGCTGTTTGGCTGATGGGTTACCATGGAAAGTTGCGACTGCTTTTAAAGGCATACCTTCGCGTGCCATGTCGAGTACGACTTTACCGCCAAAGCAATAGCCGATTGCGCCTAGGTTGTCGCCGTCGACCGCTAATTGATCACTAAAATCATTGAGAATTAAACGGCAACGTGCCATTAGCGCATCTTGATCGGCAAGTACTTGCTCCATCCACATGTTTGCCATCGCCGCATCGGTGGTCAGCTTGCCTTCACCGTAAACATCCATAGCAACGGCGGCATAGCCTGCTTCTGCTAAGCGTTCCACGACTGATTTTGGATGATCAACCACCCCCCACCATTCTGGAGCGACTAAAATACCTGGCGCTGGCTTTTCATCTGACGCACTTTCTGGCAGCGCCACATAGCTGATCAGCTCGATGTCATTATCAGTGGTACTGATTAATTCGAAAGTCTTAATTGACATATTATTGTCCTTTTTTATGTTATGAGTTTTATTTGTCTGTATGTAGGGCTTGTCGTTTTTCTTACTTTTACTACCTTAACGCCCATGTTAAGCAAAAACAGCTATAATACTGTAACGCTCTTTATCAAAATGCTACTGCCACTTTATGACTATCAATTTGTTTAATAAACATGCTGTTAACTCGGATGTCGATTCAGGCTCTGACTTAGACCATCACTCAACTGTTAAGTCGGGGCATTCTGCGACTTTGTTTCCTGAATCCGCCGTGGCTGAGCCATTACGCCCACAGTTCTGGACACGCTTTGCATTGGCAGAGCTAAATCATAGTGAATGGGAAGCGCTGTGCGATGGCTGCGGTAGTTGCTGCTTAATCAAATACATCGACAATGATGACGATGAAGAGTTGGTCGAATATACCGATGTGACCTGTCAGCTGATGGATTGTGCGACTGGCTACTGTCAGCATTACGCGACGCGTCAAGAGCACGTACCGGACTGTATACAGTTGACCATGGAGAATTTGCCAAACATGATGTGGCTACCCTCGCACTGTGCCTATAAGCGTTTGTATGAAGGCCAAAACCTACCGAGTTGGCATCTACTGTTGACTGGCGATGTGGTGGCCACCCAGCAGCAAATGCGCGCTGCTAATATTGGGGTGGCTGGACGCTGTGTCTCTGAGATAGGCATGTCTGATGAAGAGATGGAGGAGCGTGTGGTCAATTGGGTAAAACCTTAGCTCGCTTAACGCTCACTTTTTTCAGTCTGTTAGTTAGCAGCTTGAGCCGCAGATTTGGCCTCGGCCTCGGCGAGTGCTTGCGAGTCAGCAAGCGGCGGAATAGGAATGTCTCGACGAATCTGCTGAGAAAAATCGCGACTATGAGTACCAGATTCTGTACTGAGTTGATGGTTAAAACCACGCACTTTTGGATTGATATGAGTACGCTCATACCACGTATCCATCGACCACCGCTGACCGTCCTTATTTGGATTGGCGTCAAGCATACCCACATCATATAGATAGTTTGGCAGCCAGCCCGACACCCAAATGCGATAATCCCATGGCAAACGCTCGCCACTGACGATACGCGCCATGTAAAAGATGATATTGGTACAGTTACTGAGCAGCGTATTGTACCAAGCAGGCTTGGCGTTTAGTTCATCAGCAGCCGTCAAATAAGAGTCAAACAGGGCTCTAACCTCGTGCTGCTGCAGATGACTAATGGGGAACAGATAAACCTGCTCACCGCGTGCGTTACTGCGAGTGTAGATAATATCTCGCTCTTCTGCCGCGATGAGGCTAAGCTCATAACGCCGAAAGAATCCAGCGAGTGCGGAGAAAGACTCGTGCTCTTCTTTACGAATCTCAAATGAGAAGGCAAGAGGTCTATCGTTTTCAAAGCGAAAACTGACCAAGGTATGAGCAATCAGTGGTCCCATCCAATACGAGTTGGTCACATCGACACCCGATAATTTGGACAAATCAACCGTGCGCGTCTCCCAGCGTTCGGTCGCGTCCTTGTCGGTATGCCAATCAAAATTACGGACATGGGTCAGCGTAATCAAATCAGGATTGGTCGCATCACGCTCGTAGGAAACCTGCCGGTCGACCTCAGCCATCCAGTCGCGCTCTTGCTTGGGCTCGATAGAAAAAAACCAGCCAAGTCCAGCGACCCAAACCGCCGCATATAAGCCGGTCAGCCATCTAAACCGAGTACTTTTTTTGTTGGAGGTGCGGCTGTTAGAAGAGTTAGCAGAACTAGTCTGTGAAACAGTGTCATTAACCGTCTTATTTTTGAAGGGTTTTTTTTCGAAAAGTTGAGGCAAATAGTGAGCCGCAAACATTGCCGACAACAACCCTACAATCGTTATTATTGCCAGCCAAGTGATTGGGCTGGATAAGCCAAAGTGATACCACAGTGCCATCACTAACCAGATAGCAGAGAATAGTAGTACCAGTGCAATGAAAAATTGCACAATATAACGTCGCCACTGCCGTTGCTGTCGTGGGTGGCTGCCATACGTTTCTTGTCTTTCTACGTCATGACTGCTTAAGCCGTTATCTGAACGATGGCCATTTGAGTGAGACGAAAGCAGACGAGAAAAAAAAGAACGTAGTGACATAGACATAGTTTTGATAAATGAAGGCTTTGACCATAGCAAAGTTTACAACACACTGACAGTACAATTTGAGTGAATTTGTCGTTGAATGTCGATGATCCTTACGATAAAGTGAAGCTAATTTACACTGGTCTATTTGTTATATAATCATAAAAGCGCTGTTTTATTTGCTACTTTTATCCCCATCTATGTTGTATCTGCTGTTTACTTTTTATTTTAATTGCCACTAACTAAAGAGGTTAAATCACACAACCATGTCTGACGACACTCCCAGCCCGAGTAGTTGGTCGATGCGCGGCTTAAAACGCTGGCTATCGACCGCCCCCGAAACCCGTGATGAACTGATTCGTTTGGTACAAGACTCGCGCCAGTTCTTAGAGCCTGATACGGTTGATATGTTAGAAGGCGTGCTGGATCTGCCTGCGACGCAAGTTCGCGAAATCATGACGCCGCGACCGCAAGTGGTTGGCTTGCACGAAAGTACAAGCATTGCCGAAGTGATGGATATTATTCTTGAAACCACCCACTCGCGCTATCCTGTCTTTGACAGCCAAGATGATGACGCCGTCATTGGTATCTTGTTGGCAAAAGACTTGATTCCTATCCTCGTCCATATGGTGCGCAATCAAGAAGAAAAAATTGATAGTACACGTCTAAGAGATTTGGTACGTCAGCCGCTGTACATCAGTGAAACTGCTCGTTCTGATACGTTGCTACGCTCATTGCAGCGCACGCAAGTACATATGGCAATCGTCGTCGATGAGTTTGGTAACTTTGGCGGTGTGGTCACGATGGAGGACTTGTTAGAGGAAATCGTCGGTGACATCGTCGATGAGCATGATGACTTTGATGAAGACAGTGATATCAACAATATCATTGCCGATCCTGAAAAGCCAAATACCTGGCGGGTGCAAGCCTCTACGGTGATTGAGGACTGCAATGATGAGCTTGGTAGCCACTTTGATGATACCGATGTGGATACAATGGGTGGTCTGGTCATGCAGGCGCTGGGCTATGTGGGTGATCTTGAAGGGGAGAGCGTGTTGATAGATGATTGGAAAATCACCATCACCGATGTAGAAGGGCGCTTTATCCAAAACTTAGAGCTGACCAAAACGAATGCTGAGTCGCAAATCCTGATAGGCAGTCATTAGTTCGTCGATATGGACTTCACAACGGATTGATACGTTTAAAGAACACGATTGCGGTCGTGTTTTTTTGTGTTTGTAATTGGGCTTTTGCTACGCAATTTTACCCAAGGGTAAGGTTAGGCTGGTATCATGGTCGGGTTTGATTTTTAGATACTGTATAAAACATGATACGGTCAGTTTTGGCTTGGGTTTTGCCTAAAGGCTAGAGCTTTACAATTTTGGGAAATATGGTTTTGGATACCTGCTATGCGTCTGTCTACTGTTGATTTACAAAAACGTCTAAATCCCGTTAAGCCCAAGGGCTTGCCTATGATGCTGACGATATTAATTGCTTGGCTGGCAGGGGCGATGTTTATACTGGCACTCGCGCCTTATGGGATTTGGCCACTTGCGCTGGTATCGCCTGCTATTTTATATGCATTATTGCTGCCTGAAATGAGTGGCAAGCGAGCCTTTTTTATTGGTCAATCCTATGGCACAGGGCTGTGGTGTGTTGGTGCGTTTTGGCTATATACCTCTATTCACGTTTATGGTGACACGCCAGCATGGCTTGCGCTGATCATGATCGCGCTCATGGGGCTTGGTATGGGGCTCTTCCACGGCTTTTTGGCGTTGATTTTTAATCGTATGGTCGGTAAGCAGCCGTTGTCTTTTGCTGCTTTGTGGATACTACAAGAATGGATGAAAACCTGGCTATTCACGGGTTTTCCATGGTTGTTCGTTGGGTACGCCTTTACGGAGCAGTATTGGTTGTCCTCACTTGCCCCTGTGGCTGGTGTCTTTGCCGTCTCTTTCGTTGCTGTATTAGTGGCAGCCAGTGTGGTCGAGCTGCTACGTCGCCGCGGTGGTTACCTGATTCCGTCGCTGGCTTTGTTGGTCATTAGTAGTGCTTTATGGCTGGTTAATCCGCAATGGACGAAACCTAAAGGCACCCCAGATCTGTCCGTGTCTCTCATACAAGGTAACATTCCGCAAGATTTAAAATGGCTGACTGAGTATCAAATAGAGACGCTGAAGATCTACGCCACCTTAACCAGTACCGAATGGGGGCGCGATATTATCCTGTGGCCTGAGTCATCGATTCCGATGTTTCAGACGGAAGCGGTTGGTTTTATCAGTGAAATGGTCAAAATGGCCAAAGAAACTGACACCACCTGGGTGACAGGTATCCCTTATAAAGATGAAGCGGCGTTTGATGCCAGTACCGATAAATACCCGCCGTTTTATAACAGTGTGGTTGCCTTGGGCGCACAAGCAGAAGGACTGTATAAAAAGCAACGTTTAGTACCGTTTGGAGAGTATATACCGTTTGAAGGTTTGCTAGATATTTTGCCAAACTTGGCCGGTAGCCAAGATATTATGAGCTATAGTCGAGGAGGTGACGGGCAGTCGCCGCTGCGTATACGAGGTCATAATTTAGGGGCGGCTGTGTGTTATGAAGTCGCTTATCCAGACACCACGCGTAAAAATGCCATCGATACGGATTTTTTATTGACCATCTCAAACGATGCTTGGTTTGGCACGTCAGCCGGTCCATTACAGCACTTACAGATGGTGCAAATGCGCGCGCTTGAAAATGGTCGCTGGTTTATGCGCGCGACCAATACGGGTGTGACGGCCATTATTGACCATAAAGGCCGTATCGTTGAGCGGGCGCCGCAGTTTGAGCGTACTGTATTACGCGGCGATGTACAGGCGCGGGTTGGTAACACCCCTTTTATGCGTTTTGGTAATTATCCTATGTTGTTTATCATGACGCTGTTACTCATTTTGAGCTATTTTGGCAAACGTGCGGCGAAACCAGCACGTGTGAGCCCGCAGACAAAATAAGTAAGCAGCTTTTATCATGGAAATTTTTATCTCAGCAACTTTTATCATAAAGAACGATGGTAAAAATTGTCGATAATAAATCCTTTAAATACTTAAGGGTTTTAACAAATCGGTATAAATTGCGATATAATAGATCAATATTTCAAATATTTTGTGCAAGGTGGATAAGGTATGTCAGAAGGTATCGTCAATAACAATCCAAAAAAAGAGCTGTTATATTCTCTAGGTGGCATTGCCTTGTTTTTAGGTATTGTCTTACTTATTGGTGTTTCTGGGTTTTTGCGTCCAGCAGGCGAACACATTACGGCCGAGCCTACCGAAGCATCGGCTGCAGCTGATGAAGCAGAAGCGATTGCTGCTGAAGATGCCGCGCCAGCTGAGACCGCGACAGTGGCTGCAGAAGCAGATACTGACGCCGCTGCTCCCGATACGGCTGCAGATGCAACCGTGACACCAACGATCGCGGCAGACAGTGCAGTGGTTGCCGCAGAAGCTGGTACGGCCACGGCCTCTGGCACCGTAAGCCAAGCTGCCGTTGCAGATGCGGATTTAACCGCTGAGCAAGCCGATGGGGATTTAGATGCAGGCGACGTAGCCACTGCGCAATAAATTTACCAGATTATTGTTTCGTTATATAAGTATAGAAAAGCTCAGGATATCAGTGGCAGCGCAAGAGACACTGACGCTCAAAGCTTGAAGGTGGCAGCACTACCGTTATGTTAGTGTGATCGTCCCTACTAAAAAATAAAAGCTCGCTCTCACATGAGAGCGAGCTTTTTTGTGAGTATTTGTGTAATTATTAGCCAACTTTTTCTTTACTTGATTATAACCAAGTGAAACAATAATGCGCCTATATGACCGCTTAACGAAATAATTAGAGGTTTGGTCATTACTACAGTGGTCTTTAAAGGAATAAAGTTATGAGTACAGAAACAAAATCAGGGGCTAGTGCTGCTGAACTGGAAGCACTAGATAATGGTTTTATGGGACATCCCAAGCCATTACGCTCGCTATTTTTTACCGAGATGTGGGAGCGATTTTCCTATTATAGTATTCGTCCGCTATTGGTACTCTTTATGGTAGCGACAGTTGGCAGCGGTGGTTTTGGCTTCGATGAGGTCACCGCTTCAGCTATTTATGGTATTTTCGCTGGTTCATTATATTTGGCAGCCGTGCCGGGCGGTTGGTTGGCAGATAACTGGCTCGGTCAAGAGCGCGCATTGTGGTGGGGGAGTATTGTCATCGCCCTTGGTCACTTGTGTATTGCACTTTCGGCCATGTTTGGTATGACGCTGTTTTTCGTCGGTTTGATATGTATTGTTTTAGGCTCAGGTTTATTTAAAACCTGTATCTCGGTGATGGTCGGCGCTCTTTATACTAAAGGGGACGTGCGCCGTGATGGCGGCTTTACCTTGTTTTACATGGGTATCAATATTGGTGCGCTATTGGCCGCGCTTATCGTCGGGGTGTTTAAAGAACAAGGCATGTGGCACGTAGGTTTTGGTGTCGGTGGTCTTGGTATGCTGGTATCCTTATTGGTCTATCGTTTTGCTGCACAAAAGAACTTAACGCGCTATGCGCGAGCCAAAGGTATTACCGCTGAGTGGGAGCGCTCCAATGATCGCTATAAAAACATAGGTCTTTGGGTCGCAGGTTTTGTTGGGCTGCTCGTGGCAGTTGTGCTGCTAGTCTCAACTGGTACGATAGCGTTCAATCCTGAAATGGTTGCGGAGTACATGACCTATATCATCGCAGCCGTGGTCATATCGTACTTTGCTATTATGTTTATTTCACCGCGCCTAGATAAAACAGACAAACTGCGTCTACTGATTTGCTTTATCTTAATCATTGGCTCGACGCTGTTTTGGTCAAGTTTTGAGCAGCAGCCAACGTCGTTTAACTTGTTTGATGATCGTTATACGGACCTTAATGTTTTAGGTTTTGAGATACCAAGTATTTGGTTCCAGTCATTGAACCCTTTGTTTATTTTGTTACTAGCGCCTATCGTTAGTATTATCTGGGTCAAGCTTGGTAACCGAGGACTTGAGCCGAGCAGTATGGCGAAATTCGCGCTTGGTATGCTGCTTGCAGCAGCCGGCTTTACGCTGATGATTTTTGCGTCAAAAAGCATCTTGAATAGCGATGGTGGCTTGGCTTCACCGCTGTGGTTAGTAGGTAGTTTGTTGCTGCTGACGCTTGGTGAGTTGGCGCTTAGTCCTGTTGGCCTGTCGTCGATGACTAAACTTGCACCAAAAGGCATGCAGGGCCAGATGATGGGGCTTTTCTTTGCCTCTATCGCTATGGGTAACTTGGTTGCAGCTTTCTTTGGTGGTCATGTTTCAGCCGATAAAATCGAAGGCTTACCAACGCTGTTTACGACTATGACCATCTTTTTGGTGGTGACGGCGGTCGTGTTATTGGCATTAGCCAAACCTATCAATAATATGCTGAAAAAAAGTGAGCATGCAGATCAAGTCAGTTAACGAATAGAGTTTTTAGTCAGTCGTTGACAATGCAACCTGCATAAGGCAATGACGAATGATGAGACGTGTTACCATCACTGGTAACACGTTTTATTGTTTTACTTGGTGAGCGTTTTCTTTCAGGCTATTGAAAGCCTAGGTTTTGCCCAAACCTCTAATGAGGTCTGTGGTCAGAATATCAGTCCTAACTGATTGGGCTATTTTTACTGACTACTTATTAATGCTTATTTATTAACGCTTATTTTCGAATGTTCATTGTCTATATTTAATGTTACCGCTCGAATAAGACGACTAACCATAGTCGCCTCACAATCCTATTTTTCTAAAATCAATATCAATAAGGACACACTCCATGAATAAACAAATCATCCATGAACGTATCGAGAGCTTGCGTCAGATTCTGACCGCACAAGACCTAACGGCGATTATCGTGCCGTCTGCCGATCCACATTTGTCTGAGTACTTACCAGAGTATTGGCAGGCACGTCTTTGGTTGTCAGGGTTTACAGGTTCAGTGGGTACGCTTGTGGTAACAGCGGACTTTGCGGGTCTGTGGACGGACAGCCGTTATTGGGTACATGCCGCTGACCAGCTAGAGGGTACGGGTATCAGTTTGGAGAAGCTTGCCCCCGGTCAGCCAAATCATATCGACTGGCTCGCGACTCACTTACAAGAAGGTGATAGTGTGGCAGTGGACGGCAATGTGCTGTCTATCGCTGAGCAAGATCGCCTGTTAAATGCTTTTGATGCAAATGACATTACTTTAATCACTGAGCGTGATGTACTGACAGACATGTGGACGGAGCGCCCAGCGTTGCCAGCCGCCAAACTGTATGCACACGATGAGCAGTTTGTGGCGCAGTCTGCCACATCAAAACTTGCCGCGGTGCGCGATGGTATGGCAGATGCAGAAGCGACGCATCACTTGCTTTCGAGCTTAGATGACATCGCTTGGCTCACCAATCTACGCGGCGCCGATGTTGATTATAATCCGGTGTTTTTGGCACATATGCTCATTAGCGCAGACAGTGCGACATTGTTTGTGGATACCAATAAAGTCAGCGCTGAGATTGCCAAAGGTTTGCAAGAGAGCGGTATCACCCTTGCCGCTTATGAGTCTGTGCAAGAGGCGTTAGGGACATTGACGCCAGAAGACTTATTGTTATTAGACCCAAATAAAGTGGCGGTAGGTACACTATCGAAAATGGCAGATGATGTGGGCTTTGTTGAGCAGATGGCACCAAGCACTTTGCTTAAGTCGGTTAAGTCTGACGCTGACATCGATCATGTCCGTGAGGCCATGCGTCAAGATGGGGCGGCTCTATGTGAGTTTTTTGCCACGTTTGAGCAACGTCTGAATGCGGGTGAGCGTCTAAGTGAGCTGGATGTTGATAGTATGCTCATCGAGGTACGCAGTCAGCAACCACACTATGTGTCGCCAAGTTTTCCAACCATCGCAGGTTTTAATGAAAATGGTGCCTTGCCACATTACCGCGCGACGCCAGAAAAATTTAGCTATCTTGACGTGAGTGAAGGCGAAGGCGGATTATTGCTGATTGACTCCGGTGCCCAATATCAAAACGGCACCACTGACATCACTCGTGTGGTCGGTATCGGTCAAGTGAACGCAGCGCACAAACGTGACTTTACCACGGTGTTAAAGGCTCACATTGCTTTAGCTCGTGCCCATTTCCCTGATGGTATCTTATCACCGTTAATCGATGCGATTTGTCGAGCGCCATTATGGCAAGCCCAAATGGATTATGGTCATGGTACGGGCCACGGCGTTGGCTATTTCTTAAACGTACATGAAGGCCCACAAGTCATTGCTTATAGTGCCAGTACGCCAAAAGAGCGCGCCATGAAAGCAGGTATGATTTCAAGCAATGAGCCAGGTTTATACCGTGAAGGCAAGTGGGGCATTCGTATCGAAAACTTGGTCATCAATACGCCAGTGGCCAATCCTACTGAGACAGAGTTTGGTGATTTCTTACACTTTGAAACCATCACTTACTGTCCAATTGACACGCGTTTGATTGAGCCCTCATTACTCGATCAAGTAGAGATTGATTGGCTAAACGACTATCATAGCCAAGTTTATGCAGAGCTAAAAGATCGCGTTGATGGCGCGGCGCTTGAGTGGTTAACCGAGCGTACCAAAGCGATCTAAGACAGCGTGACGCTCTGTTAATTGAGCATAAAAAAGCCCCGTTCATTGATGGATGGGGCTTTTTGGTATTTATTTTAGAGTTTCTAGAGTTTCTAGAGTTTTGATCGTTTTTTAGAGGGGTCTGTGATATTAACAACGCGCTAATAACTAGTGTGCGTTTTTCTTAGCGACTTCTTCGTTAGAGACTGACGCACCTTGTTCATCTAAGTGTTGAGTCAATTCCGCCCGTAGCCAAGACTTTAGGTTCTCAGACATCAGCATCATCTGCTCACTGAGATAGTCATCAATCTGCCCTTCTAGCTCGCGGATTAGTTCTTGATGGGCGGTGCTCAATGTCGTGTCTTTTATGGCTAAGCTGATCGCTGCACTGGCTGTATCATGAATAGCTTTGAGGTGGTTATCGCTGGTATCATTGTCATGGTTGATAGCGCTATCGTTAACAGCGTCAGCATGTTCGCTAATGGTTTTGGGGTTAGCGCTATTTTTAGCAAATGTACTTTTGCTGGTGTCCGAATCGTTACTCTCAGCCGTTACTTTTACTTTATCGGCCTCATTTGCATCAACGTCTGCTGCTGATGCATTATGATTGTCCTTATTCGTTACTAGCGGCGCGCTTTTTTTAGCTTCTTTTTGTGCGGCTTCTGCTGTGTCACGTTGTTTGGTGTCTTCTTTTAGTTTGTCTGCTTCTTTTTGCTTGGCCTCTTCTGTCGCCTGTCTTTTTTGTTCTTCTTCTAATCGTTGTTTTTCGGCAGCAGCACGTTCTTGGTTTTGTTTATCAGTGATGGCTTTAGCAATCGCTTGCTCGGCCTCGTGGTTGTCATAGAGCTCATCGACATGAGCATCTAAGTCATGCGTGTTAAAAACGAAGCTTTCAAAAGACGTCTCATTTTGTAGTAGGGTGGTGATGTCTTTTAGCTCTTGAGTGATGGCGGCGCGAATAGGTTCAGGCGCACACGTCCAGCGCTGATAAAACTGGTGGGAAAACGAGTAGCTTGACATGGTATCTTCCATAAATGTTCCAAAAATTACCCCTTATCATACGCAAGTACGATAAGGGGCTGCAAGTGGACAAACGTAGCAAATCTGACACCAACGTTACAACGGCACGCGCTGCAAATATTATAGGTTAGTGATTGACAGGCCAACGGGCAAATATTAATGAGCCATTGGTACCACCAAAGCCGAAGCTATTGGAGACAGCGTATTGCAAATTATCAACTTTACGCGCGTGGTGAGCCACATAGTCGAGGTTACAGTTGTCCTCAACATTATCCAAATTAATGGTTGGTGGTACTTGCTGATGCTGTAGGGCAAGTACCGTAAATATGGCTTCAATACCACCAGCGGCACCAAGTAAGTGTCCCGTCATTGATTTGGTTGAGCTGACCAATATGCTGTCTTTCACTGGCGCAAATACCGTTTCAATGGCTATCGATTCGGCGACATCGCCTGCAGGGGTACTGGTACCATGGGCATTGACATAACCAACCGCAGAGGGATCAATACCAGCGTCATTTAACGCATTGCGCATGGCTCGAGCCGCGCCGCTCCCATCTTCTGGCGGTGCAGTAATGTGGCTGGCATCATCACTCATACCAAATCCGACCAGTTCTGCCAGTATCGTCGCACCGCGCGCTTTGGCATGGGCGAGACTCTCTAACACCACCACCCCCGCACCATCACCAAGTACAAAACCGTCGCGGTCTTTGTCAAAAGGACGTGACGCTTTGGTTGGCTCATCGTTGCGGGTTGAGAGGGCATGCATGGCCCCAAAACCCGCCATGCCAAGTGGGCTTGAGCCTTTTTCACTACCACCAGCCAGCATGACATCAGCATCACCGTAGGCAATCAAACGGGCAGCCAAACCCATAGCGTGGGTGGCGGTGGTACAGGCAGTCGATGTGGCGAGATTGGGGCCTTTTAAAGCGTGTTTAATGGCTACCAAGCCCGCGGCCATGTTGACAATAGAGCCTGGAATGATAAAAGGCGAGACCTTTGTAGCGCCTTTTTCACGCAGGGTGTCGCGACTGTTTTCAATGGTCTGAATACCACCAATACCTGACCCTAAGATGATACCAAAACGTTCCTGATCGGCATCGGGCACAGGGGCGTCAGCAGCACTCACTTCATCGATAAATCCAGCATTTTTTAACGCCATGGCAGAAGCCGCAATACCATAATGTATGAAATCATCATAGCGGCGAGCATCTTTGGCATTCATGTATTGCTTGGCGTCGAAGTCTTTGACGACACCTGCAATTTGAGCACGATAGTCTGTCGCATCAAAATGCGTAATCGGTGCGATACCGCTGTCGCCATTTAGTAGGCTGGTCCATGAGCTATCAACGTCTAGGCCAAGTGGTGTGATAGCGCCCATCCCTGTCACCACGACTCGCATATCATCAGAGCGCTCGTAGTGTGGTGGCTTATGACGCGTGTTATGCGCAGGGGCTGCGGCAGTAGGATTGGTAGCTTGCGCGTTAGGTGAACTGCTGTGTTGGCTCATGCGATATATCCTGTACTGATGGTCCTAAGAGGATGATGTTTTTCTTTTACTATTATAGGTAAGGCGACAACGTACACTATTTATAGCGTTATCCCAGTATCTTGGCAACCATTATAAAACACATTAGTTTACGCATGTAAACTTAAATTAACTGGTCAGGCAAAACAAACTTGCCCCAATACCACGCCTTTATTTGCCCCAGTAACCGCTGGCAAGTTACCTGTGCCACCCATCAGTGTTTGCCGTGCTAGCCAAGCAAATGCGACCGCTTCCACCCATGTTGGCTCAAGGCCTAGACTTGCCGTGGTTTCTACTGTGCAGTGCGGCAGGTGCGCTTGCAAACGCTTGATTAGGTAGTGATTAAGCGCACCGCCACCGCACACATAGACGGCACCAGATGCTTCTCCATCTTTATTTAAAAATGGTTTGATTTGTGCGCTCGCACTGACGGCGGTGAGCTCGGTCAAAGTGGCTTGCACGTCCGCTGACGAGTAACGCACATACACAGACGCTTGATCGAATTTTTGTAGCTCATTTTGTAACCATGTTAGGTTAAAGTCTTCACGGCCCGTGCTTTTCGGATAAGGACGAGCAAAAAATGGATGTTCTAGAAGCTGATTAAGCAGCGGCTCGACGACTTGTCCTGACTGTGCCCATGTGCCGCCGTCATCATAATCTTTATCGGTGTGCAATGCTGTCCACGCGTCTAATAACAAATTGGCAGGGCCGGTGTCATAACCAACCACACTCTTTGACGGATGATCACTTGCTGTGTCATTAGCAGTCGAAGGCAGCACCGTTATATTGGCAATACCGCCCAAATTTAACAACACCCGAGTGCTATTAAGGGTGGCAAAGAGCGCTTGATGAAAAGCGGGTACCAATGGCGCACCTTGGCCACCGACCGCCATATCACGGCGGCGAAAATCACTGACGACACTGATACCAGTACGTTCAGCGATAATATTGGCATCGACCAACTGCAAGCTAAAGCCCATCTGTGGACGATGACGTACCGTCTGTCCATGACAGCCAATCGCTAAAACAGCTTCTACCTCTGTACCTGCTTGCTGCAACAAGGCATTGACCACGTCGCTGGCAAATTCAGCATACTCACGACTTGCCCACCCAAACCAGTCCAGCTCGCTGCTTGGTTCATCCGCTGCTGGAGTTAACTGATTCACGCCATTGGGCTGGCAGAGCGCCAATAGTACCTCACGCAGTCGTGGCGGGAAACCTTGGCTATATGTCGCCGGCAACCGCATGGGTTGCTCGGTATTTTTTTCATGACTCATGTCATTATTAAACTGACAAAGCACGGCATCCATCCCATCTAAGCTCGTCCCTGACATCATACCGATATACAAGCCCTCATCGAAGTTTTCAAACATGGTTTGTTCGAGTGCTTCGCTCAGGTTGGCGTAATTTAAGTCATCAATATCGTCTGGATGATTGTCTAACGCCCTATTTAAACTTAAATCTGTATGAGTATTATGAGGAGTATCAGCAATCGATGCAGGGTTGGTCATGGCAATTTACCTTAAAAAACGCTAGTATATCTGCCAAATTCTAACATTTTTTGACGGCTGCGAGATTTTAAATAGCCCACGTGCTTTTACCCTTCGATAAAGACAATAAAGAGATCATCATGACCACTCAAACCTACACCCTAGAAGAACAGCTTGCTCTTATCCAGCGCGGGACGCAAGAAATCCTATCTGAAGAAGATTTAGTCGCCAAGCTTAAACTAAATCGTCCGTTGCGTATCAAAGCAGGTTTTGATCCCACAGCCCCTGACTTGCATTTAGGACACACGGTTTTGATTAATAAGCTCAAACACTTTCAAGATTTGGGTCATGAGATTTATTTTTTAATTGGCGATTATACCGCCAAGATTGGCGATCCTTCTGGTAAGAACAGCACGCGTCCGCCATTGACCAACGAGCAAATCAAGGCCAATGCGGCCACCTATGCCGAGCAAGTGTTTAAAATCTTGGATAAAGACAAAACCCGTGTGGTCTTTAACTCTGAGTGGTTTAACGACATGACCGCAGCCGACATGATTCAGTTGGCCAGTCAGCAAACGGTGTCGCGGATGCTTGAGCGTGATGATTTTTCTAAACGCTATGCCTCGCAAACGCCGATCTCTATCCATGAGTTTCTCTATCCACTGGTGCAAGGCTATGATTCTATCGCCCTAAAAGCCGATGTTGAGCTTGGCGGTACAGACCAAACCTTTAATCTGTTAATGGGCCGTACCCTGCAAGGACGCTACGGCCAAGAGTCACAAGTTTGTATCACCGTGCCGATTTTAGAGGGATTGGACGGCGTAAACAAAATGTCTAAATCACTCGGCAACTATGTCGCCATTTACGATGCGCCGGGCACAATGTACCAAAAGATTCTGTCAATGCCAGATACCTTGATCCGTCGTTACTTTGAGTTTTTAAGTTTTAAACCCATGGAAGACGTCGAAAGTCTCATGAGCGAGATGGAAGAGGGGCGCAATCCTCAAGAAATCAAACGTATTTTGGCCGAAGAGTTAATCGAGCGCTTCCATGATGCCGATGCGGCTGCCAATGCCCACAAATCAGCCGGTAATGTGCTTGCCGATGGTGAGCTGCCAGTGGATTTACCAGAAGTGACATTAACCCTAGATGAAGGCCAAAGTGAGTTGTTTATTACCCAGATATTAAACCAAGCCGGTTTGGCTAAGAATAGTGCGGCGGCGAAAGATATGTTAAAGCGCAATGCGGTGAAAGTAGACGGCGAAGAGGTCAATGCTGGCTTTAGCTTAACCTCAGGTCAGACGGTCGTGATTCAAGCAGGCAAAAAAGCATATGCGAAAGTGACGGTGGGTTAATATAGTATTTAATATACAGAACAAAAAGGAGGTCGGCATGAATCGCCGACCTTACTTATAGGCTATTTGAAAACATGCAAAATTAGAGTGGAATAATGACCAAACCAACCGTAATCCCAGGCATTTACCGCCACTATAAAGGCAGCCTATATCAAGTGTTGCACACCGCGCAGCATTCAGAAACGGAAGAATCGTTAGTCGTTTATCGTTGTCTGTACGGAGAGTATGGCGTTTGGGTCAGACCGCTTGCGATGTTTACTGAAACGGTATCGGTAGAGGGTAAAGAGATCCCACGATTTGAACTGATTAAAGCGTTGGCTGATTAAGTTTAAACGTTTTCTTAACTATGTTGATAGCACATGAAACAAATAAAAAAGCGACTTTTGGAGTCGCTTTTTTATTGAGATTCAAAACTACTCTCGCAAAAACGCTTTTAATACCTTATAAAATCCAATTGGCTCATCCACTGGCACAGCATGACCTGAGCGCGGCAATATAACTTCGCGAGCATTGGGAAGCATCCGTGTGATTTTTTGCTGCCATAAGGGGTCATATAGCTTGGAGCGACCACCGATAAGATTGACCACTGGAATAGTCACGTCTTCTAGAGCGGGCCGAAAATCATAGGGTAGCGCCAAATAGGCTTGTAGGCAGCGCATCTTATGTTGCCACGTGCTGTGGTCATAAAACACCAACTTGTGATCTTGTTGATGGGTCAGTATGTGCACAATGGCCTTTGAGCGCGGACGGTTTACTGACAGTAGGGAAAACGAACGCTCGACATCTGTGACGCGCCGTTTGAGAGCAAAAGGCAAGTGCGTAAAGCTATCGAGCTTAGCATACGGCAGTGTCAGGTCTACCACCTCATGAAAGACCTCAAACCTCTCTTGTTGCTGTTTTCCAAACAGTCCACCTTGCCAGTCCAATTGATTATGAATAGCAGGGCTCTGATCGATATTCAAATAGCGACTGACTCGTGACAAGCCAAAACGCTCAAAATACGCCCACATCACGAGCGCACCCATTGAGATAGCAGCGACTGGTAGTGACTCTATGTGGCAAGTCATACAAATTTGCTCAATCACGGTGTTAATATCATCGGCATACTGACGCACAAAATCAAACTGATGAAGCTCGAGATCTTTTGCCGCTCCGAACCCTCGCAAGTGCGGTAGATAAAACGCATACTTACCAGTGAGCGGCAAAATAAACGGCAAAAACTCACGCGCATCCATCCCATACGCATGTAGCATCATGACGGGTTTGCCATTGCCAATGACCGTTACTGGCAGCAGTGTACCGTCCGCCAGTGCAACCTTTAGCGTCTGTAATTGATAGTGAACCGGTAGAGAAAGAAGGTTTTTTTTCATAGAGTGGCACAATCAGTTCAGGATAAAAAGGGCAGGTTTATAAGTCGTTTTTGCTGGTGTTGCTGTAAAGTGCATCGGTTACATACTTTGTTCTTATCAAACACTCTTAGCTTCCACACCCAAATAAAAGACTGTTATATTAAGACAATCATGATGACCATAGCATAAAATCTGTCTAACGGTAAAAATTGCCACTGTGATGTGTGATGTGTGATGTGTGATGTGTGATGTGTGATGTGTGATGTGTGATGAGATTTCATTTGTCAGCCAATAAGGATATCAGCGTATGAGTAAGACGATATTACCGCTGCTCGATAGCAGTCTTTATCCACAAGTTTGGCAGCAGCAGACGTTTACGAATCCACAAACCCTCTTAACCGCGATGCTCACAGCAGATATTACCCCAGATGCCCACGCCTTTACCCAGCAGTTGCTAGCCAATGACACGTATCAAGAATGGATTAATAGCACCATATTTGGACGTTATCTTCATCGCAACTTTACGGCGTTTTATCAGCAAGCAGAAGACAGCTTTAATAGTGATATGCCTGCATTATTTCGCCAAGAGTTAATGCGTCACGCGCAGTATTTGCCGCTAGAGCAGACGTTGTTTTTTGCAGGTGATTTACCCAAAAGCGTTCGGCAAACCAAGGTTTTAACCACCACCGTCAACCCTGCCACTGCCGTAATAAATGCGCAGAAAACAGCTGAAAAAGCAACAATGAGTCATTCAAGGACTATTGTCAATCAGGTAAGAATTGTCGGCAAACAAGTCTTAGGATTTCCAATCCGCCACAACAAACGCACTAGCGAGCGCTTGCGCAATGAAGTACTGATTTTAGACTTTCAGGATTTGCGTTTGGTCAATGAGCTAAACATTGAAGGCATAAAAAAAAGCAATATAGATCACTCTATATTGCTTCGGTTTTACGATTTACGTTGATCAGACAAAGTGAGACAGTCGGTTCGATTTAAAAACGCTAAGGGATTGCTGGGATGAAGGGTTTGCAGCCTGTGTCTATAACAGCTGTCTGCAACAGCACAGCAAGCAAGAACAATTGACACCAGCAGAACGCTTGTGTTGCCTCACGCTTTTATTTTTAACTGACTATAGACGATATTAGAGTCTAAGAGTCTTGCTTGGCAATCGTCAAACCATTGTAGGTTTGCGCCACTGGCATCACCTCCAAACGGTTGACATTAATGTGGGCAGGCGACTCAATCAGCCACAATAAAATATCGCCGATGTCGTCGCCTGTCATGGTTTTAAAACCATCGTACACCTGTGCGGCTTTATCATCATCGCCATGATAGCGCACGTTGGAAAACTCCGTACCAGCGACATTGCCTGGCTCAAGATTGGTCACGCGTACTTGTGTACCAATCAGATCTGCGCGCAAGTTTAAGCTAAATTGCTTTACAAAGGCTTTGGTTGCACCGTAGACGTTACCGCCATAGTAAGGCCAGCTACCCGCAATCGAACCAACATTAATAATATAGCCACTGTCACGTGCCACCATCGCTGGCAAGACGGCATGGGTCAGCGCCATCAAACCTTTAACGTTGGTATCCGTCATGCGCATCCAGTCATCAAGATTGGCTTTATGAGCCGGCTCTGTACCAAGTGCCAGCCCTGCATTATTGACCAATACATCGATTTGCTTAAAGCTGTCAGGCAAGTCAGCAATGATTGATGGGAGGGAGGCTGTGTTACTAACGTCCATGACCACAGGTAAAAACGCCTCGCCTAAGGTGTCAGCCAACTCGTTAAGTTTGTCTAAGCGCCGGGCACAGCCAATGACGCGATAACCATTTGCGACCAAACGCTCAGCCAGTGCTTTACCAAAACCGGCGCTTGCTCCTGTAATCAGTACGTTCATTACCTCTCCTTATCATTGATGCTATGTGCTTCTACCATGAGATTTTGGCGACTACTCGACTTATCTTATCTGAGTCACACGTGGCCATTAACGTCGCGGCTTTAGGCTAAATGGCCTAACGTTATCTGTTTGATAACTGCTTACCAAAGATTTTATCACCCGCATCACCAAGACCTGGAATGATATAACCATGCTCATCTAAATGACTGTCTAGCGCGGCGGTATAAATGGTCACGTCAGGATGCGCCTCATTCACCAAACGTACGCCTTCAGGGGCAGCAACTAACACCAAGGCTTTAATGTTAGTACAGCCATTTTTCTTGAGCATCTCGATGGTCGCAACCATGGAGCCGCCCGTCGCGAGCATTGGGTCGATGATAAGGGCTGGACGTTTGTCCATGTGGCTCACAAACTTTTCAAAAAAAGGCACGGGCTGTAGTGTTTCTTCGTCACGTTGTAGACCCACGACAGAGATTTTTGCGGTAGGGATCAAATCAAGCACCCCGTCAAGCATACCAATGCCTGCACGTAAAATCGGTACGATGGTCGCTGTTTTCCCGATAATTTGCTCCCCAGTGATTTCACCACACCAGCCTTGCATTGGGAAGGTTTCAATTTCAAAATCACGGCTCGCTTCATACGCCATCAAGCGGGCAAGCTCTTTGGTCAACGTCCGAAATTTATAAGTACTACAATCTTTTTCGCGCATTAGGCTGAGTTTATGACGGACTAGTGGATGATCGATTACCGTAATTTTTAAACCGTTGTTTAAGTCACTCATAAGAACTCTCTTGATTTTTGGGCTGACGCTTGCGCAGTTACTGCGGTTGCTATTAGTATAAAAGATACAAACACTTACTGCACTTTAACCTTATATTAAGCACATAAATAGTAAGATGAACGCTGTAATAATCAAGCTCGCTAAATACATCGAATGCTTTTGCAAGAGTATTTTTTAACGAAATTATCAAGTTAGCGTACATAACCGTTATGGAAGCCACGGCGATTTAGACGAAATAAAGCATTATTTTCTTAACTAGGCCGACCACGTTTTAAGCGGACTATGTTTTACTATATAGCGCTATTTAAAGTGAAGTAGTATTTAGGCCTGCTATGATAACAAAAAAACCACTTTTCTGATGAAGAATATCATGACTATACGACCAGACACTGACCCAAACAGGGCAAGTCAGGCAGATAACCCCCTAATATTGTCTGAAACAAGAGCCGCCGCAGTAGAGACTCATCCGTTTGCGCCGGTGCTGCCACCCAATGCCACCGTAATGATGATGGGGACGTTTCCACCGACTGCTGATAAGTGGGCGATGTCTTTTCATTATCCTAACTTTTATAATGATATGTGGCGTATCTATGGGCGCGTGTTTTTTGACGATGCTGACTATTTTAGAGTAGGTGATGAGAAGCGTTTTGACCCTGAGCGTATTCGTAACTTTATGTTTGAGCGTGGCATTGCCTCTTGTCCTACTGTCAAGCAAGCCATTCGGGAGACGGGTAATGCCTCTGATAAAAACTTAACCGTCGTTACGACGGTTGATTTAGACAACATCTTGCCGCAAGTACCAAAGGTGGATACATTGTTTACCACAGGTGGCAAAGCGACTGAAGTGTTGCTCGGACTATTAGATGAGCCAATTGCCAAATCAAAGCATCCCAAGACCAATCAAAGTATGGATTATCCTTATCAATGGCAAAATGCAGACAATAGCCAAACAGCCAACATTAACGATTTAACTTTATATAGGTTGCCATCCACTTCACGCGCTTATCCTTTAGCGTTAGACAAAAAAGTCGCGGCCTATAAAGACTTCTTTAAAAAGATAGGTAAGCTATAAGGTAATGATTGTAGTATTTACTGCTTTAGAACCGTTTATATAGCCAGAAAGCGTCTATAAAAAGACCCTAGCGTGAAGAGAAAAGTAACGTTAATCGAAGTAAACACTCAGTAAGCACCCGCTCTCATAAATAATTAGCATTCTTTTTCACACTTAACCTATTGAAATGGCGCTAGTATTTGGCGTCTATCAAACTGATTTGACAAACTCTCAGAATAACCCCTTGACCCCACATTAAAACCACGTATAATGCCACCCAGTCGAAAGGG
>OAOU01000064.1_pt1 | contig 21735 bp, 19 predicted proteins | sample 1470821 | NCBI WGS metagenome assembly OAOU01 (sample SAMEA3275579, study PRJEB22092) | marine metagenome | biome: ENVO:00000447 MARINE BIOME; feature: ENVO:00002042 SURFACE WATER; material: ENVO:00002010 SEAWATER | collected 2014-06-20T12:30:00+00 | depth 0 m
AATAACGCAACTTTACCCATTTTTGACAAATTTTGATAATGCGGTCGCACTATCTGAGTTTTTATATCCCAATTTATTTTAATACTTTAGTTTGAATGTTTTATGATGCGTGATGGTACGCACCATGGACTGACAATTTGCGTTAGGAGCAATGCCCGATGAGTGAGCACTCAAGCAACAATGCACAAAAAGACGAACAAAAAAACGATTTTATTCGTAATATCATTCGTGACGATGTCAATGCGCAAAAGTATCAGCAAATTGTGACACGCTTTCCACCTGAACCAAATGGCTACTTGCACTTAGGTCACGTAAAGTCTATCTGCCTAAACTTTGGTGTGGCAGAAGAGTTTGGCGGTGTGTGCAACCTGCGTTTTGATGACACCAACCCAACCGCAGAAAAGCAAGATTACATCGATAACATCAAAAATGATGTAGAGTGGCTGGGTTTTGAGTGGGCCGGAGAAGCGCAGCATGCCTCAGGCTATTTTGATCAGTTGTACGCATGGTCAGTACAACTCATTGAGCAAGGCGACGCTTATGTTGATCTGCAAACGCCTGAGCAGATTCGCGATAATCGTGGTTCTTTTAATGAAGTGGGTACGCCTTCACCATATCGTGATGCCAGTATCGCAGAAAACCTGCAGCGTTATAATGATATGAAAGCGGGTCAATATGCAGAAGGCACGGCGGTTTTACGTGCCAAGATCGATATGGCAAGTCCCAACATGAACTTGCGTGATCCTGTGATCTACCGCGTCATGCATCAAGCGCATCATCAAACGGGTGATAAATGGTGTATCTACCCAATGTATGACTTTGCTCATCCGCTCTCTGATGCAATCGAAGGGATTACCCATTCATTGTGTACGCTGGAGTTTGCTGACCACCGTCCGTTTTATGATTGGATTGTTGAAAAAATCGGCTTTGACGTAGCGCCGCATCAGTACGAGTTTAGCCGCTTAAACGTCGATCATACGTTGACCAGTAAGCGTAAGCTTAAGCAATTGGTCGATGAAGGTATCGTCAGCGGTTGGGATGATCCACGTATGCCGACCATCGCTGGCATGCGCCGCCGTGGGTATACACCAGAGGGCTTACGTGACTTTTGTGAGCGTGTTGGTGTAACCAAAGCGGATAGTGTGGTTGACTTTCGTTTACTAGAATTTAGCGTTCGTCAGTCGTTAGAGACCACCACGGCACGCGGCATGGCAGTGCTTAAGCCTTTAAAGGTGACGATTACCAACTTTAGCGATGCAGTAAGCAGTTGGGAGTCGCAAAAGGCCGACAGCGTCAATGCGCGCTTTGATGAGGCGACGCAAACTTTATGGTTAACCCAGCCCAATCATCCGAATGTCGATATGGGTGAGCGTGAAATCCCGTTTACTGAGACCTTATACATCGATCAAGGGGATTATGAGATAGAGCCGCCAGCGGGTTATAAGCGTCTATCGCCTGAAAAACCAGAGATCCGCCTGCGCAATACTTATGTGTTGGCCGTGACCGAACATGTTACCGATGATAGCGGTAACGTCATCGAGTTAAAAGCGACCATAGATCCGGCTACTTTGGGTAATAATCCTGAGGGACGTAAGGTCAAAGGGGTGATCCATTGGGTTTCAGCCAGTCAAGGTATACCAGCAACCGTACGCATGTATGAACAGCTATTTAGTGTCGAAGACCCAAGTAGTGTGAGTGACGTACATCAAGCGTTAAATTCCAATTCGTTAACCGAGCTAAACGCGGTGGTTGAGCCATCCTTAGCCAATGCGGATGCTGGCACGCGTTTCCAGTTTGAGCGTGAAGGTTACTTCATCTCTGATAGCGAAGATCACACAAGTGAAAAGCCCGTGTTCAATCAAATCGTCAGCTTACGCGACAGCTATAAACCTGCTTAGTCGATCAGTAACCGCGCGGCTTACGTTTATTTTTAAGGCAATACTGAACAATAGTAGTTTGCAATCTGGCCCATTTCTAGTACGCTAGGGATGGGCTTTTTTATGAAAGATTGTAAAGTTGTTGAGAGTAAGACGTGAGGAAATGACAATGGCAAAATTTTTAAACAGCAGTGGGACGACTTATCATTTAGAGGAGTTGATTAAAAATGCTTCTGACAGGTTGATTATTATTAGCCCATATTTAAAGCTCAATGAGCGTATTAAAGAGTTACTAGAAGACCGTAATCGTTTAAAAATTGATATTCGAATCGTCTATGGTAAGAATGATCTACACCCTGAAGAAATAAACTGGCTGAAAAATTTAACCTTTATTCGCACCAGCTTTTGCAAAAACTTGCATGCTAAATGTTATCTAAATGAAAATGAATGCATCATTACCAGTTTGAATCTTTATGAATTTAGTCAGGTTAATAATAACGAGATGGGCGTATTGATTTACCGTAACGAAGACGCTAAACTTTATACCGATACCTATGAGGAAGCGCAACGCATTATTCGTATCAGTGATGAAGTGCGTATGTCTCTTGAAAAAGTGACCGAGTCCGATAGCACGACTGAGCACCAAACGGACTCCAGTCGTAAAACAGTGAATACTAACTCCAATGCGACCATCACGCCCAGTGCAGAAGCGGTAACTCCCAATTATTCTAAACTGACGACTGCTAAACTTGCTAAAGAGCGAGGCTTTAAGACGCAAGAGTTAAACGATAAGCTGCTTGCGGCGGGTTACTTAGAAACACAAGAAGGTGAATTGGTGTTAACTGATGCTGGACGTGCGGCTGGCGGTATAAGTAAGCGCGGTAAGTTCGGCGAGTTTTGCCTGTGGGATTCTGGTATGGTGATTTAGCAAGACTCCTTAGAGACTACTGAGTTTTTCACGCACAATTTGCTTAGTGGTTTATGGAATAATCGCATTACAATCCGTCACAAGACATTCATAATCAGTTTGTTAATATAAAATCAGTTTTTGACGATGTGTCTTGCGTTATCTGTGATAACTGAGCACGTCAATGATATTAATAGAGCGCATGTATACCTTTGGATATCAGTGCTCATCACTAACCTAGCTAAGGAATTAAGCATGGCACATTTACGTTTAGGTGATACCGCACCAAATTTTGACGCTGCAACCACTGAGGGTGATATTAACTTCCACGATTGGGCAGGTGATCATTGGGTGGTTTTTTTCTCCCATCCAGCAGATTTTACCCCAGTCTGTACCACTGAGCTTGGCCGTGCTGCGGCGCTCAATGGCGAGTTCCAAAAGCGTAATGTTAAGCCAATCTGTATTTCTGTCGATAGCTTAGAAGACCACAAAGCGTGGGCGAGCGATATCGGTGAGACGCAAGGGACAGCCATGAACTTCCCAATCATTGCAGATCCCAATAAAGAAGTCGCCGAGCTGTATGATATGATGCACCCGAACGCAGACAGCACTCATACAGTGCGCAGTGTCTTTATTATTGATCCAAACAAGAAAATTCGTCTAACGCTGACGTATCCTGCTAGCTGTGGTCGTAACTTTGATGAAATCATCCGCGTTATTGATGCGCTACAGCTGTCTGACGAATATAATGTCGCCACGCCAGTGGACTGGAAAGATGGCGATGACGTTATCATTCCACCAAGTGTCAAAAACGAAGAAATCGCTGCCAAATACCCTAAGGGTCACAAAGAAGTCAAGCCTTACCTGCGTACGACACCTGCCCCTAATAAGTAAACTGGCTACGCTTGATTATCAATCAGAATGTAAAGCCCTATAACGGAAGGTTATGGGGCTTTTTACTATTCATATAACAAGTATCGTTAAGGTTTTGCTATGATGAGGAAAGCAGAGGATTTCATCTAAAGAGATGTCTACAGAAATGTCGTTCACTGGCTTTAAGTTTAAGAATATTGTATGACCAGATTTAGAGTAGGCACTGCTTTTTGGTCAAAAATTACAAACAACATTTACCCATTAAAAGATTTCAACTTCAACAGCGCTGAGTCGCTTTTTAACCCATCTTACAAGGAGTTTGCCATGAAAAAACTATATGTAACTCGTACGGCACCCAATCCCCGCAAAGCACTTATTTTATTGGCCTCAAAAGGCATTGATGTTGATAATATGGACGATGTTGATGTGGTGGATATTGATTTTGCTGCGAATGAGCAAATGTCTGATGAATTTACTAACATGAATCCTATGCAGACTGTGCCAGTACTGAAGTTAGATGATGGCACCATACTCAATGATTCGCAGGCAGTGTGCGAATATCTAGATCGCGTTTATGGTGAGCGCTCAGTGATGGGCAACGATGTGGTACAACGTGCCCAAGTTTGTTCGATGCGCCGTATTGCAGAGTTTGAAGTTTTGTACAATTTTATGCTGGCGTTTCAGCACAGTCACCCATCTAAAGCGCAACGGGTTGAGCAAGTCCCAGAGTTTGTCGCGCCGTCTATCGCGCGCTCTGCTAAAGCGCTGGCTTATTTTGACACCATCTTAGAAGGTCGGGATTATTTGGTAGGAGAGCAACTAAGTTTTGCTGACATTGTGCTCTATTTAGGCTTAGATTTTGGCAAAATACTTCAGGTAAATCCTAATGAACAAGGCGAGAACCTAGCCCGTTTTTATCAAATGATGCATGAGCGCTTTAGCATTCAAAATATGGCGAAGGCTAAATCGGCTAGTGAAGATAAATAAGCGTTAGGCAAGCCAATCTTTGGAAAACGCGATAACGCACAGTCTTTGGTGGTTGAAGCGTGGTTCGACTGCCTAAGACAGTGATAGTAAATTGCAGATGTCATAAAATGGCACAAGGGGACGTTACTACGAAACCATGAAATTAAACACTTTGTTACAATAGTAACAAACATCAACGCTATAGTGGTCAAATTATTATGTCCTATAAAGGCAAATATAAACACTTTTTGGACGATGAAAAAAGCGGTACTGTAAAGAGAGGCAACCACAAGGCGTGACTGTTATGACATTATCTTTTAGAGCGTGGTCTTTTAAACTGGGCGTACTACCATTTATGCTGACAGCGAGTATGGCGTTAGGCGCTTGCCAAGACTCTTCTTTATCAAGTGAGCAGGAGGCACAAGAGAGTGCGAGAGCCGTTAATAGTGACGTAAGTAACAGTGACCCAGTGGCCAAAAGTGAGGCCAGCGTGGCTCAGGCGACAGCAGGTGAGGTAAGTGCGGAAGAATCGATAATCAACAACCTGTCGCGCTATCGTTGGACATTGTTATCTGCAACGGATAATAACGCTCAACCATTAAGTACGCTAATGGATGTTAAAGATCAGGTGAGGTTGTCATTTGCTCAGTACCAAGGCCAAAATACCTTAAACTATAGTGTGGGCTGTAATACGATGAGCGCTGTTTATCAATTGCAAGATCTGACTTTGACTATTGAAGACAGCATGAGTACGAAAATGTCATGTGGAAATCTTGATATCGCTGAAAACAGTTTGAGCAAATTGATGCAAGGGGAGAGTCAGTTAGTCTTATCGAAAAATGTTGCCTCTGAAGAGGATCAGCCAGTATTGACGCAAGTCACTAGTGCGGCTACTTTAGTTTGGGGTGGTAAGCTCACCCCGCAAGCTAAATACAATAGCAAAGGTGAGACGGTGTTTTGGGCGGTCAACGATAAAATGATCCCTTGCAGCGACAATAACTCAAAGATGTGCCTACAAGTGAAGCCCGTTACTTATGATGACCAAGGCATTAAAACCAGCGAAGGTGAATGGACATCATTCAATGGTGTTATCGACGGCTATGAACATGATGGCAAGCATGACGAAGTATTACGTTTACAGCGTTACCAGTTAGATACTAGTGAGACGGAAGAGGCCAGTAGTGACTCAAATGTGTCCGAGGACGCGTATACCTACGTGTTAGATGCGGTGATCGAAAGCTCGTTGGTAGAATAAAAAGCTCGGTAGTAGAAGAAGCAGATACTAAGTGATCTCCTTCCTAAAAATTAGAGTTGTAAGAAAAATTGATACCAGCCGTGCATAATGTATCGATGTTAGTTTTCATTGACTACATATCATTCAAGATAAGCGCGCCATTAGGCGCGTTTTTTTGTGGTGTGCTTATGTCAACGCAAGTTACCCAGATCTTCTTCGGTCAAACGCCAACGGCCTTTTTTCTTAGAGGCGCCGCGACCACGCATGGCGCTATTAAGTAGCAATTTATTCATAGAATGGCTTGAATGCGCATGGCAAATTGCGCAAGCAAGTCCATCTGCGGCGTCTGCCTGTGGTACGACATCTAAAGACAGTATCCGACAAACCATTTCTTGAACTTGCTCTTTGGCGGCGGCTCCGTATCCACACACGGCTTGTTTGATTTGGCGGGCAGTGTATTCTGACACTTCTAGATCCAATGCTACCATGGCGGCAATAGCGGCGCCTCGCGCTTGCCCAAGCTTCAGCGCAGAGTCAGGGTTTTCTGCCATAAACACCTGCTCAATAGCCGTATAGATAGGCTCATCCGCGTATTTGAGGTGATGTTGAGTGATCCGCGTCAAACCATTAAAAATCCGCTTTAATCGTTCAGGCATCTCTTTGGTGTCCGTGCGTATGGTGCCTGCATCAATGTAGGTCAGTTTATCGCCCGTTTGTTGGACGATACCATAACCCGTCATGCGCGAACCTGGGTCAATCCCGATAATAATTGCCATAGTTTTCCGTCTTACTTACATTGTGTTTTATGGCTTAAAAATGCGCCGTAAGTTTGATAGTATAGCAATCAATCCCCATATACATCATATGTTAGCCATTTTAATTTGCATGGCACTCAATTTATTAGTTTTTATTTTATAGGACGACACTTTATGGGTCAGATAGTTGGTATTGCCATTGTTTGGTTTATTATCGAGATGCTACTGTGGTATTTACTTGCTCAGTTTATGAGTGGCTGGTGGGTCTTTATGTGGTTTATTGTTGCTGCTGTTATTGGGATTGCTCTTATACGTAAAGGTATGGCGGCGCTCAATCCAATGGCACAGCAGATGAAAGCGGGTGGCATGATGAACCCTGCGATGCGTCCACAAGAGTCAACCATGATTAAAAGTGTTGCGATGGCGGCAGCAGGTATTTTACTGCTTATTCCTGGGGTGCTTAGTGACTTAATCGCGCTATTGGTCGTACTACCACCCGTGCAAAAGAAACTGAAAGACATTGCCAATAACTACGTCATGAATAATCAGCAGAAGATGATGGAGATGATGGCTAAGCAGATGGGTGGACAAATGGGTGCTGGTCAAAATCCGTTTGGCGGTGGCATGGGCGGTCAAAACCCATTTGGTGGAGCCGGGGGTATGAATGGCCAAAATCCATTTGGTCAACAACAACAAAACCCGTTTGGTGACGTGTTTAAACAACATACGACCGTTGATGGCACAGCCAAAAACGTCCCTAAGGATGTGAAGAAGATCACCAAGTCTGCTAACGATGAATAACTGTTTAGTTAACCGTTAGTGATAGAAAAAGCCCCTTTTGCCATTAGCAAAAGGGGCTTTTTAGTGGTAATAAATACACTGATAATAGAGAGTATATTTACAAACCGAATATAACAACCGAAGTGCCGCCGTAAGATGGTGACCCATGAACCGTGAAGTTCAGGGCGGATGCGTCATCATCTCTGCAGGTTTCCTGATACACCGCAAGCGGTGCAGGCATACACAATGAGGTAATAGGTACCACATCCTAGTAAAGCATTATCGGCTCAGGGAATAAACATCTACTAGCCAACACTTCAGAATATAAATATCTTAACCAATGAAGTTGGTGATTGCAAGTACGATTTACAGAATGATACGCGGCTTTAACCGTGAGTAGGATGAACTGTCAGTGAATAAATATGTTTATAAGAAACAAATGTTTAATGGCTTAATAGGTCAATTTTTCAGCTATTTCAAGATGTGTGTTAATATAGAGAGCTTTCAACATCCTAACACAGCATTATAGGCGTTCATTCACTTGAGGAGCGGGAATCCATGTCCAACAACCAACAACAGTCAGAGTTTATCGATGATAGTCAGGCCCATCTCAATAATAAGCAAGATAGTGAGAAAAATAAAAAAGTGCCGCATGTCTTAATGATACTAGATGGTTTTGGACATCGTGAAGACGATAAGGATAATGCCATTGCAGCGGCTAACATGCCAAATCTGGATAAAATTTACCAACAGTATGCGCATGGGTTGATATCTGCTTCAGGAGAAGACGTTGGATTGCCTGATGGACAGTTTGGTAATTCAGAAGTGGGCCATATGAACTTGGGTGCGGGCCGTGTGCTTTACCAAGACTCAACTCGTATATCTAATGAGCTGGCTAATCGTGATTTTTATAAAAACGACGCATTGGTTAATGCTGTAAAAGCGGCAAACGAGCTTGGCGGCAACGTACATATTATGGGGCTGCTATCAGACGGTGGCGTTCATTCACATCAAGATCATATCGAAGCCATGTGCCATTCAGCATTGGTACACGGCGCCAAAAACGTCTTTGTACATTGCTTTTTAGATGGTCGCGACACCCCGCCAAAATCCGCTGATAAGTATATCAATCGCCTACGTACGCATATTAACAAGTTGAATGCGCATTATGAAAATGGACACGTGCAGATTGCCAGTATTATTGGACGCTATTATGCGATGGATCGTGACAATCGTTGGGATCGGGTACAAAAAGCGTATGAGCTCATCACTGAAGGAAAGGCGGATCGTCTATCAACCCGAGCTGATGGAGCGGTACAAGCAGCATACAAAGCGCGCGAAACTGATGAGTTTATCAATCCTACGACCGTGATTGGTCGTGATGAGGTGCCATATACCGTTGATGATAATGACGCTCTAATTTTTATGAACTTTCGTGCAGATCGCGCCCGTGAGCTGGCTCAAGCTTTCGTATTACCAGATCATGAATTTTCTGGGTTTGCCCGCCATAAGCAGCCCAAACTTGCCGCTTTTGTGATGCTAACAAAATATTCCGATGTTTTGGCTAATAATCCTAAAACCAGCATCGCTTATTATCCAACGTCGTTATCCAATACGCTTGGCGAGTACTTGCAAGATCAGGGTAAAACCCAACTGCGTATCGCTGAAACAGAAAAGTACGCCCACGTGACGTTTTTCTTTAGTGGCGGCCGTGAAGAAGAGTACAAAGGTGAAACACGTATTCTAGTGCCCTCGCCAGACGTCGCTACTTATGATTTGCAGCCTGAAATGAGCGCACCTGAAGTGACCGATAAGCTAGTTGCTGCCATTGAGTCGGGCAAGTATGATGTGCTGGTCGTGAACTACGCCAATGGTGACATGGTCGGCCATACCGGTGTGTTTGAGGCTGCTGTGCAAGCGGTAGAGGCGTTAGACGTTTGTATTGGTCGCGTAGAGGCAGCAGTACGTGCAGCGGGAGGTGATATGCTTATTACAGCAGATCATGGTAACTGTGAGCAGATGCAAGACTATGAAAGTGGACAGGTTCATACTCAGCACACTACTGAACACGTCCCACTGATTTATATTGGTGAAAAAGCGTTACAAGTGCGGAGTGGTGGTAAGCTGAGCGATGTCGCACCGACTATTTTGTCGTTGATGGATGTCGAAATCCCATCTGAAATGACAGGTGAGAGTCTGTTGTTACCGGCATCGTAGGTCAAGTACGCTCGTGTTTTTGCGATGGCTACGCGATGATTGTGTGATTATTATGCGATAACTATCTGTGAACGCTTAGCTGTGAACGCTACTAGAAATTATAAAAAAGGGAAGGGTACTGGTTACCCTTCCTTTTTTTGCGACGTTTTTTACTTGATGTTTTTTGCTTCATTTATAGCAAACCCAATATCTTAAGTAGCAAAAAAACAAAGGGAGAGCCATATCTAGTCGCCTAAACCAGTTTGACAAAGTCGAACAGACTTTGGCGACTCATATTGATACCCTTGATGCTATCTTATAAGGTAATATTCATAAACGTATCGATAATAACAATTTTACGTATTCTACTATTAAATGAGTTCTCTTATGCATCCTCACTATTTTATTCGCTCATCAAGATCTAAGCGAGCATTAATGATAGGGTTATTCGGGTTGGCTGCTGCTAATATGCACGCCCAAGCAGCAGAATCACCTGCCAACACGACCAGTCCCACGGCAAGTCTACAACTGATTAGCCTAAACGCTGATGAGACAGCCGTTAAAGACGACACGGATAACTTGTCGGATATCGCTGATATGTTAGATGCGGCAGATGCGTCTGATGATTCGATAGACAGTGTGGCAGATGAGAGCGCTTTAACGGACGAAATGGGTGATATCGATACAGCCATTCCCCCTGAGGTCGGCCAAGTATCATTAAATGCTATTTCACCAGAGACGCTCAAGACGTTTGTCGCAGTGGTGGATTTGGTCCGCCGTGAATACGTGGATGCGGTCAATGATGAAGAGTTATTCAACAACGCAATGAGTGGCATGCTCACAAAGCTCGACAGTCATGCGGAGTTTTTGGACGCTGAGGCGTATGACAACCTGCGTGCTTTTACAGAAGGGGATGTGGGCGACATTGGTATCAAGGTCGCTTATCAGCCAGCAGCTGGCTATTGGGTCATTACAGAGGTTATCAATGACTCACCTGCGGATAAAAAAGGCATCGCGGTTGGCGATTATCTGCATCAAGTGGCTGAGTTTAAACTAGATGAAGATAAAGAAAGCAATGATATTGAACAACTTTTGACAGGGATTGCTGGTACGCAGGTGGACATCGTGACTTCTAAGGCTGGTCGCCGTAAACATACCACCACTTTACAGCGAAACAACAGCCATCCTCAAATCGTTGAGGCAACGCTGGTGGATGGCATTGCCGTGGTCAAATTACCTGCGTTTCAAAACAACAGCCGTGAAAAACTACTGGAAAGCTTAATTAATCTAGAAGCCCCTGTCTCAGGTATCTTGTTGGACATGCGTGATAATCCAGGCGGTGTACTGACATCAGCGGTGAGCGTTGCCAGTTTGTTTATGAGCGATACCAACGTGGTACAAGTAAAAAGTCGGCAAAGTAAATCACGCACGCTATCGACTCAAGGCAAGGCGCTACTCGAGTCATTGCCAGTAGTTGTCTTACAAAATCGTTATTCGGCATCAGCAGCAGAGGTTTTGGCCAGCAGCTTACAAGCACAAAAGCGCGCCACTATCGTGGGTGAGGTCAGCTATGGCAAAGGGTCTGTACAGTCAGTCATACCGTTGAATGACGAGCAAGCCGTCAAGCTAACCGTCGCCAACTACATGACCGCCTCAGGTGGCAAAATAGATGGAATCGGGGTAGCGCCTGACATGATGTTACAAGGCAGTGAGAGTACATGGGAGCAGCAAGCGCTCGACTTACTAAAAGAGCGAGCACTTGAGTCGGGCGTACGTTTTGTCCGAAAGCCTGTTGAAAAAAGTCAGGCGATAGCAGACAACGTGACTAAACTGTGACTAAGTAGCCGTCATTTAACCGTACGTCATGAAGTGACATGTTTTAACTTACTCTTCAGACTGATCTTCAGCGATTTCCAACTTTTTCATGCGATAGCGTAAAGAGCGAAAAGTCGTTCCCAGTAGTTTGGCTGCTTGGGTTTTGTTCCAGTCAGTTTTTTTAAGCGCGGTAATAATCAGCTGTTTTTCTTGTTCTTGTAGGTGATGCTCGAGTCCGCGCAGGGGCAATTGATCGTCAACCTTTTTGCTTGGGACGCCTTTTTCTTCCCCTTCTGTCTGAGTGAGGTGAGGCGTGGTGGGCGCTTGAACACTATGCCCGGTTGCGTTATTTGGCACTTCTACTTGGCTACTGGTTGGCCGCTGTATCATGGAAGGATAGTGCTGAGTATTCGTGCGATAAGGGTGTAAGTTAGTCGTTACTGGCTTAGGGTTTATCCCTGTTACACGCTCTGTAGACTGAACGGTTGTTTCTTGGTTTTCTGTCGATTGAGTAGCAATCAGGTCGGCGGCTTTAGGATCAGAGCGTTGCGTCTTATTAAGGTGGGTCTCTTCACTTTGGCCTTGGGACTCGGCAAGTTGATGGCTTATGTCTGTTTCAAGATCGGGAAGGCCCAAATGACTCACCTCAATGAGTGACGTTTCTGCTAAGGTCACTGCACGCTCCAGCACATTACGCAGCTCACGGACATTGCCCGCAAAATTATGGTGTTGCAAGCGCTCGCGGGCGGAGACCGTCAATGCCGGCGGGGTGTCTAACTGCCATTCGTGAGTGATCATTGACAAAAAATGCTCGGCCAAAACAGGAATGTCGTCACGACGTGCATTAAGCGTGGGCAGCTTCAGTTCGATCACATTGATACGATAGTACAAATCCTGCCTAAACGTACCATCCTGCACCAACTGGTTCAGATTTTTATGGGTTGCAGATAAGATACGCACATCGACTGGTGTCTCTTTGGTATCTCCAATGGCTCTCACCGTCTTTTCTTGGATAGCGCGTAAGAGTTTTACTTGCATTGCCAAAGGTAAGTCGGCCACCTCGTCCAAAAATAACGTCCCACCATTGGCCTGCTGAAACAGTCCTTGCTTGTCAGCGACAGCACCAGTAAAGCTACCTTTTTTGTGACCAAAAAACTCTGATTCCATCAGCTCCGAGGGGATTGCCCCGCAGTTCACCGGAACAAAGCTACCATCTCTGCGCGGGCTTAAATCGTGAATCAGACTGGCAACGACTTCCTTACCTGTACCTGAAGCCCCAGATAAAAACACAGGCGCCTGAGAGCGGGCGAGTTTGAGAATGGTATTTTTGATAGGAAGCATCACGGCTGAATCGCCGATCAGCCGACTGTCTAACATTTTTTGCTCAGGTGAGCATTCTGGCGTGGATTTCGCGACGTTGTCTTGCTGTATGACTTTTAGGGCATTTTCTACCAACTGACGTAGGCGTGGTAGCTCAAGTGGCTTATTAACGAAGTCAAAAGCCCCAAGCTTTAGCGCTTCAATGGCCAGATCCATACTGCCATAGGCAGTGATAACGGCTATAGGCGTACTAGAGCTATTGCTGATTTCTTTGACCAACTCCAGTCCTGATCCATCAGGTAGCTTTAAATCGGTTAGGCAAAAATCGTAACTGTTTTCGTGCCAGTACGACCTTGCCTGCGCCAATGTATAAGCCACATCACTTTTGATGCCCATTTTGGTCAAGGTGATTTGCATTAATCGGCACAAATCCACTTCGTCATCAACGACTAGCGCGGTTGTTGTCATACATTATCTCATCGTATTCATTAGCTATAAAATAGTAAAAGACCACTGTGCCCTAACGACAAAGTACTCGATATAGAGCGGATTTAATACTTAAAAAACACCTTTACTAGCATTATTTTCAACATTATTTGTATGCTTATCAGAGTGAACAACAGGAGCTATCAAGCGAAAGCAGGTTTTTTCATGTTCTGGAATGTAGAGCAAACGCGCTTGATTGGCTTCACAAAATGCTTGTGATAAGTAGAGTCCTAACCCTGTACCTGCTTGATCTGTAGTAAAAAACGGATTAAATAAATGGGGTAAATCCTCGAGGCGCACGCCAGTACCACTGTCCAATATGTCAATTATAACATCGTTATCAGCACAATAAATTTCGATTTCCACATAAGCATGAGGGTGGGCGTAGCTACTATAACGTAAGCCATTATTGATTAAATTGATTAAAACTTGTTCCAATTGGTGCGTATCGAATGAGATGGTTGGGTTTGTTTTTAGTCGTAAAAAAACATCATGTCCTTGAAAGTAGTTTTCTAAAAATATTGGCATCCATTCAGTCAGTACAATCGACTGCTGGTTTGCTGTTTGCTGGCGGGACAGTTTTAAAACATCTTCAATGATACGGTTTACGCGCTTTGTTTGCGAAAAGATCATTTGATAAAGCTCGTGATTACCTGTCGCATCACTATTTGCGGTGTGCGTCATAACATGACTGTCTGCTTCACTTTCTGTAACCTCCTCCATCAACAGCTGGCTGGCTTGCGATATAGCAGCCAAAGGGTTTCTAATTTCATGGGCGATACTGGCCGTTAGTTGTCCCAAAGAAGCCAGTTTTAACTGCTGGGCACTGGCTTGTTCGCGGCGTAAATCTTCTAGTATTAGTAATTTACTGTCATCTTTTAACGGAATGATTTGTACCCGTAGTTTATCGAGCACAGAGGCGTTTGTCCCTGCGGGCAAGTCATAAGTAAAGGTGCGGGACTGACCAGCTGCTACTGATAAGCAGGCTTTGAACAGCTGCGCATGTTGTTTGTTGAGTTGTTGTTGAAAGTTAAATAGACGCGCATTGCGGTGGTTGTTCTGCGCATTTTTTGTGTCAAAAGGGGAGACGTGAGGCAACGATACTGATGGATTATGTGCGATGCTGAGTAATTGATGAGCCGCAAGGTTTGCCAAGACGATCTGCTGTTTGTCGATGACAATGACGCCATTGACCATTTGCGTGATGACTTCTTGGTTGATGACATGTAGGCGCTCGACTTCTTTCGCGCTCTTCGCTGCTACTTTTTCAAGTTGGACTAAACGCTGAGAAAGAGACCAGCTCAAACCGCCTACTGCTAAAAAACTGGCTGACATGAGCAAAGCATCACCCAAATTGGCCAAGTTCATACTATTGGCAATGGCATAAAAAAATTGCTGATAAATGACAAAAATAATAGCGAGTAGCGTGATAACCAAAGCTTGAGAGCCATGGAGCAACATAAAGCTCGCTGCGACCACCACCATATAAAGCATGGTCAGTTGTAAATCAGGCGCACCCGCCGTATACAGCAACAGGCTTAGGATAATGACATCTAAAGCCAATCCAAAAGCCAATTGTCGCCGCATCTGTTGACTAACGACATAAAACAACCCCAGTAAAATGAGGCTAAGCAGGACATAAAAGCTAAGGGCAGTTTGTTGCAAGAAACTTGGTAGAGAAAGGCTGTTATCAGCGTGAGCCGTGATATATACCATCAGCAGAGAGAACAGGCTAACGATGAAGCGGTAACTGCTGTAAATAAGCCCTAATCTGCGTAATTGTGATAGAGATAGCGTATCATCGCGATGCAAATAATGAGTAATGGCAGAGACGAGGCGAGTGGCAGACTTCATAAAATGACCGTAAGAAAAGAAGGGTGGCTAACTAAATAGTTACGGTTGAATCAGACCATGACGGATCGCCAGATGCGTCAACTTAACATCACTATCCACCCCGACTTTCTCGTAAATACGATAGCGATAGGTATTGATGGTTTTGACACTGACAAACAGCTGATCTGCTATTTGCTGCGGGCTTTGACAGTTGACGACCATCATTGCCACCTGCTTTTCGCGATCACTTAATAAGTCAAAAGGTGAGCTGGCATTATCTGACAGTAAAACATCAGCCAACTGTTCAGCGACATCTTGACTAAAATAACGACTCCCTTGATAGACTTTTTTGACCGCTCTTATCATCTCATCAAGTGGCGTGCCCTTGGTGATATAACCATTGACGCCCGCTTTTATGAGCATGGAAGGATAAGGCTGCGCTGACATACTGCTGACGGCCAATATTTTGATACCCAGATCAAGCTGGATTAAACGTTTGGTTGCTTCAAGCCCACCAATATTGGGCATGTTGACGTCAAGTAAAATCACATCAGGACGCAGTTGTTTGGCCATCTTAATAGCCATATCACCACTGTCTGCTTCGCCGACCACTTCTATATCAGCGCTATCTGACAACATACGACTAATACCCATTCGAACCAAATCATGATCATCTACTACTAGTACTTTAATCATAACGATACTCTTTACTATTTGTCAGAATGAAGGTTTTTTATTCATATTAAACGACAAGGAAACCCAAGGCATCTGCTGATTTTTTATTGTTTGAAAACGTAAAATACGGCTAAGATATTATATAGACATTTCTATCTAATACAGCAAAAGACAGATGATTAGCCATCTAAAGTTAACTTATATTGCTGAAATGTGAATAGATGTTTCTATAATATAAAGTGGTTGTAGCAAAATTTGAATTAGGCCAAAATAAAACCTTAAATCTGCTGGATAAATTAAACTTAAATTCAAACCATGATACACTAAAAATACAAAAACTCTATACGAGTACTTACAAACACATCCATAGACGCTATGTACGTTTTTGGCGCCAAACAACCCTAAATGGCGTGATAACGGAAGCAGGAGGCATAATGAAGCAACTACCATTAACCAAACAGCAATTAGTCGTTGCTATGATTTCATTGAGTTTGGGCAGTGCTGCACAAGCCGCACTTACTATTAATGGTAGCACTGATAGTGGCTCTAGTGCTCGTGTGAGTTGGGGCGGGGCAGATAGCTTGTCTGAAGCGCGCAACATCATGTACAAGTCGACTGGCTCTACTATTAAGCAAGTCGATAGCGGCTATGGTACGACCAGTATCACCAATACCAATAGCTTCGGTAGTAGCAATAATAGTTACAATAGTAGCAATCGCTATAATACGACTTATCGCGGTGCATTTGGTAGTAGCGATATGATTCCGATCAGCACGGACTCGCGTAGTGTGGCGGTAATCGATGCGGAAACGGGCGAATCTATTTATGAAAAAGACGCTGATATTGCGCGTCCGATGGCCAGTATTAGTAAATTAATGACCGCCATGGTGGTATTAGATGCAGGTCTTGATATGCGCGAAGAGATTACGCTGGATCCAGAAGATTTTGTCGGTCCAAAGCGCGCAAGCTCACGGTTAAAAGCAGGCGATCGTTTAAATCGAGCTGAAATGCTATTGATGGCGTTAATGAAGTCAGAGAACCCAGCAGCCAAGAGCTTAGCGCGTAACTATCCAGGTGGTTATAGCGCCTTTATACGGGCGATGAATCGCAAAGCTCAAGACTTAGGCATGACCACGGCTTTCTTTGGTGATCCCACGGGTCTTGATAAGCGCAATGTTGCTTCATCAAATGACCTTGTAAAAATGGTACGTGCGGCTGGTAATTATGACGTGATTCGTCGTTTTTCTACGACGAAGAGCTATGACTTTTTTGTATCAAATTACTCCAGTGGCAACCGTACGTATAAAGCCAATAACACGAGTAGCTTAGTGCGTGCTGGTGACTATCCAATTGGCATCTCAAAAACAGGTTTTATTAATGAAGCGGGCCGTTGCGTCGTCATGGAAACGCGCGTCAATAACCGTCCAGCCATCATTGTCATCTTAGGGGCAAACAGCTCAGCCACGCGTTGGGGCGATGCTAAAAACATTTTGAACAGTTTAGCGACTCGCCGCACAGTGTAAGCTTGCTGGCTAAGTATTTATAAAATCTAAGTACTTATAAACAAAGCACTTAAAACCTAGGTCTAATAAATAAAGACTTATAAAAAAGTAAGCATTGATAAAAAAGGCTGTTATATCCTATAACGGCCTTTTTATTGTCTTGAGACTAGGGGTACATGACATGATTCAAGCATCGAATTTTTCTATGCCGCAGCTATACTTACTGACCAATGACGATGAGTTTGGGCTTTTATATCAAAAGTTAGAGGCAGCACTGGCTATAGGGTTGATTGCGCTATTACAAATTCGTCGTAAGCAGACACTGGCGCGCCCTGACGGTGAGTTAAAACTTTACGAAGAAGCCTCCAAGATCGTGGCTTTGGCCAAAGCTCATCACGTGGCAGTCGTTATCAATGATGACATTGGTTTGGCGGCAAAGCTTGGCGTTGGGGTACATCTTGGTCAAGGTGATGGCACGATTAGTGAGGCCAAGCAGCGGTTAGCGCCAAATCAGATTATTGGTCGTACGTGTCATGGTCAGGTAAGTTTGGTCAAAGAAGCGCAAGACGCCGGCGCAAGTTACGCCGCAATGGGGGCAATCTTTGCTTCTACGACCAAACTAACTGCTGACATTATTGCTCGTCAGCAGCTGATCGATGGCTGTGAGCAAAACATAGATATCTGTGTGATAGGCGGTTTAACTGCAGAGAATGTCTCAGAGCTGGCAGGTTTGCCCATTCGTTATGTGGCAGTAGTTGGCGATATTATAGACTTACCAGTCGCACAAGTTGCAGAGCGTTGTCAGCAATGGCAGCAGGCATTTTCCCATTGGAAAACACCTGATTTATAATTGGCGCTCTTAAAGCATGAGCAATTACGCAGCGTGTTCCATACATAAGGTAGCATAAGGCAAGGCTTCTAGGCGTTGCTCTTCGATCTGCTCACCGCACACCTCACATTCACCATACGTACCATTTTCAATACGGCTTAAGGCGTTTTCGACGTAGATTAAGCTTTGACGCGCTTCGGCCATGAGGTTTTTGCGCATGTCGTTTTGACGATAAGAGATGGCTTGGTCTTCCCAGTGTTCATTGAGATCATCTTGGGGGTTTTGAATGTGTTCTTCGATTTTGTCGATGCGCGTTTCGTACTCTTCTTTTAATTTTAATAGATTCTGTTTAGCGCTCTCTAGATCAATACTCATTATATTCTCCTAAGGGTTATTTTTATTGTTTACTCCGCTATCATAAATCGCCTAACTAGTGAGTACCACCACGAAATGTTACTGATGTTTATGTGGACTTTGCGCCAATCATGAACGTTTTGGTTTGCAGCCTGGTCCTAAGTTGTGAGGGTCACAATCCATTCTCGTCAAATTTATGGCAGGTTCGTTATGAGCGGCGGCCAGAAAACTGGTAGAATACACCGCCGCTAAATCTTGCTTGTTAAGGCCAATGGTTAAAAGACCTGAATCAGCAAAAAGCAAGTTAGCCAAACGTAAAAACCAGTAAGAGCATTCGACACGACTCATGTGACAGCAAGTCATTGGTCACACTCTTTTATAGATACCTTTGTATAAAAATGCTTCAGTAATGATAGCAACTTTAATAACAGCAACTTTAGTTTTTTAACAGACAGATTAACCAACAGATTGATGTATAGGAGCAGGTAAATGAATTTTTTGCGTATGAGTGAGCTGAACTTAACGGATAAAGTAGTACTGATTCGTGAGGATCTCAACGTACCTATTAAAAACGGTAAAGTCACAAGTGATGCGCGCTTACAAGCCAGTCTGCCAACCATCAAATTGGCACTAGAAAAAGGGGCTGCCGTTATCGTTTGCTCACACTTAGGGCGTCCTACCGAAGGTAACCCTGAAGCAGTATACTCGTTGGCACCAGTGGCTGATTATTTGACGGATAAGCTATCTACCTCCGTCAGTCTTAATCGTGACTATTTGACTCAAGGTGTGTCTATCAAAGCGGGTGAGGTTGTCCTGTTAGAAAATGTGCGCTTCAATGAAGGTGAAAAGAAAAACGATGCCACTTTGGCAAAAAAATATGCAGATTTATGCGATGTGTTCGTCATGGACGCTTTTGGTACCGCCCATCGTGCCCAAGCATCCACTGAAGGCGTCACGCAAGCGATGCGTCAAGTAGATAAGACCGTATGTGCAGGCCCTTTGTTGGCCGCTGAATTGGACGCGCTAAGTCTCGCGCTTGAAACCCCAGCCCAGCCCATGTTAGCCATTGTTGGTGGATCGAAAGTATCTACGAAGTTAGAAGTGCTACACAGCTTGGCAGAAGTGTGTTCACAGATTATCGTTGGGGGCGGCATTGCCAATACTTTCTTAGCGGCGCAAGGTCATAGTGTTGGCGCCTCGCTATATGAAGCAGATTTGGTTGATACGGCCCGTGAGATTATGGATAAAACTGAGATTTTATTGCCTGAGCAGGTCGTCGTTGCAGACAAAAATGACATCAATTTTGATGACTTTATTGGCTCACTACAGCAAGCCACTGCCACCGTTAAGTCTGTGGATGCGATTGGCGATAATGACATGATATTAGACATCGCCCCAAAAAGCGCAAAGCAGCTTGCAGATGCCATTAGCAAAGCCAAAACCATCTTGTGGAATGGGCCAGTAGGCGTTTTCGAAGTAGAAGCTTTTGGCAGTGGTACGCAAATACTGGCTGACGCTGTAAAAAATAGCGAAGGTTTTTCGATCGCTGGTGGCGGTGATACCTTAGCTGCCATTGATAAATATCAAGTTGCAGGCGGTGTGAGTTACATGTCAACAGGTGGCGGCGCGTTTTTGGAGTTTGTAGAAGGTAAGGCGCTACCAGCGGTCGCAGCGCTACAAACTGACGTTTAAGCATTTAACGAGTTTAGTAACATTAGCGGTACAACCAAATAGACGTATTTGAGTTAGGCTATAAAAATAAGGCAATGACCTGTTTGTGCTCAGACGCCCACAGACGTTGAGTTGAGAGGGATTGGTCATTGATTATTATTAACTGGTAATTATTTGTTTCTATACTGAACATTGTTATTGCATGTCTTATTTGCACTCTATAAAATAGCGCAACCATGTATTTTGACATGTTTTATTTACGAGAGGTTTATTATGTTAAAACGTCATTTGTTACTTGCTAGCTTACTTGCTGGTACTTTTGCAGTTACTGCGTGTAGCCAACAAACAGAAGAGCAAACTGAAGCTGCTGTTGAATCTGCAGGCGATGATGCCGCTGCTAACACAGAAGCTGCTGCTGCCGAAACTGAAGAAGCGGCTGCTGAAGCTGAAGTGGCGGCACAAAATGCTGGCACTGAAGTTGCAGAAGGCGCTGAAACAGCGGGCGAGGCTGCAACAAATGCTCTAGAAAACACTGGTGATGCTATCGCCGAAGGTACCAATGAAGCGGTCGAAGGTACAGCTTCAGCGGTTGCTGATGGCGCTAACGCTGTCGCTGATGGTGCAAATGACCTCGCTGTTGATGCAGAACAACAGTACTAAGCCGTTTCATTACTGATTTATGGAGTCGTTGTCGATTGATAGATGACTCATAAGTTCGGTCGCTAAAATGATTCGTTGTTTTATAAGCCCTCAAAATACTAGAAAAGCCTTGGTGACCACCAAGGCTTTTTGCGTTGTCCGTCTTTCTTTAGTTAGAGTAACAAATAGTCAGGCAACTGCTACGAAGACAGCGCATTTTTTGCTATAATCACGGCGTATTAATTATCTCCAAAACGCTGAATCCTGTGAATGACTGGTGGTGCTTTAACTACTAAGGCTTTAACCGTTATTAAGCAAAAGTTTTGGGTTAATTACTCTAAAGTTCTACTGTAAGAGCTGTTTTTAAAATACTATTCAAAATTTAATCAGAGAGCGTTTTATGGCCTTAATATCGTTACGTCAACTTCTAGATCACGCCGCTGAGCATAGCTACGGTGTTCCTGCCTTTAACGTCAATAATTTAGAGCAGATGCGTGCAATCATGATGGCGGCGGATGCTTGTGACTCACCTGTCATCGTCCAAGCCAGTGCTGGCGCACGTAATTATGCAGGGTCGGCGTTTTTACGTCATCTGATCATCGCTGCTATCGAAGAGTGGCCGCATATTCCAGTGGTTATGCATCAAGATCATGGCATGTCACCCGCTATCTGCCAGCGCTCAATCCAGCTTGGTTTTTCATCAGTTATGATGGACGGCTCGCTGGGTGAAGATGGCAAAACGCCAATGGATTATGATTACAATGCTAGTGTTACTCGCGAAGTGGTTAAGATGGCACACGCTTGCGGCGTTTCTGTAGAAGGCGAGATTGGTTGCTTGGGCAGCCTTGAAACCGGCATGGCAGGCGAAGAAGATGGCTCTGGCGCAGAAGGTGTACTGGGTCATGAGCAGCTCTTGACCAGTGCTGATGAAGCCGAGCAATTCGTAAAAGATACGAATGTCGATGCGTTATCTATATTAAAAGCGCTAAAAAGCGGTCATTCGTCATAAGAGGTACACTGTAG
>OAOU01000067.1_pt1 | contig 21048 bp, 16 predicted proteins | sample 1470821 | NCBI WGS metagenome assembly OAOU01 (sample SAMEA3275579, study PRJEB22092) | marine metagenome | biome: ENVO:00000447 MARINE BIOME; feature: ENVO:00002042 SURFACE WATER; material: ENVO:00002010 SEAWATER | collected 2014-06-20T12:30:00+00 | depth 0 m
AACACATAAAGAATAAAAATGACGGAGGTCATAGACGTGCACTATACCGCAATCATCAAAGACGGTGGTTTGTTTATCCCTAACGTATTTTCAGATATTAATGACGGTAGCTCGCACATCGTACAAATAGAAGTCGATATCGAAGCCGTGCGCGAGCAATTGAACCCAAGCGTTGCCTCAAATCAAGAAAGCGCAAAAAAAGAAGTGGCAAAAGCACCAAAGAAACCAGCAAAACGTGTCACTAAAAAAACAGCGGCAAAACAGCCTCAAGACGAAGGATTAAGCCCGCAGCGTAAAAGCGCTATCGATGAATTGGAAGCTTTGGATGACGGTGAGCTCAGCGAGATGCTCAAAGCTTATGTCAACGAAGGGCAGATATCTTTGGAGAACTTGTAGGTTATTGGGTAAGACACCCTGTAGAATGTATTTATGTTTATATCAATATATCAATCAACTAGATATTTAAAAAGGCAGTTTCATGACTTATTCAATCTTTAATCAAACCCCGAATAATGCGCTTACAGAGCCGATGTTTTTTGGTCAGCCGGTCAACGTCGCCCGCTACGATCAACAAAAGCACCCGATCTTTGAGCAACTGATTGAAAAGCAGCTGTCGTTTTTTTGGCGTCCTGAGGAAGTCGATGTCTCAAAAGACCGTATCGACTTTAGTAATTTATCCTCGCACGAGCAGCATATCTTTATCAGTAACCTCAAGTATCAGACCCTACTCGACTCCATTCAAGGTCGTAGCCCCAACATCGTGCTGCTGCCACTGGTGTCGATACCGGAGCTTGAAACGTGGATTGAGACTTGGTCATTCTCCGAGACCATTCACTCGCGCAGCTACACGCATATCATTCGTAATATCGTTAACGATCCGGGGCTTGTCTTCGACGATATTATGCAGAACGAGCATATCCTAGAGCGCGCCTCTGACATCGCAGGCTACTATGATGAGCTGTATCGTAACTCGCAGCTGTATAGCTTGTACGGTGCCGGCACGCATAAGATCAATGGCGAAGAGATCAGTGTTGATTTGCGCTCATTAAAAAAGCAGCTCTATCTGTGCATCATGGCGGTCAACGTGCTTGAGGCGATTCGTTTTTATGTGTCGTTTGCTTGCTCGTTTGCCTTTGCTGAGCGTAAGCTGATGGAAGGTAATGCCAAGATTATTAAACTGATTGCCCGTGATGAAGCACTGCATCTGACTGGTACACAGCATATGCTGAACCTGATGCGTAATGGCAAAGATGATCCTGAGATGGTTGAGATTGCCGAGGAATGTCATGAGCAAGGTATTGAGATCTTCCGTAAGGCCGCTGAGCAAGAAAAAGAATGGGCGGGATACTTATTTAAAGACGGCTCAATGATCGGACTTAATAAAGATATCCTTTGCCAATATATCGAGTACATCACCAACTTGCGTATGGAAGCGGTTGGCCTGCCGTCTGCGTTTCCGAATTCGAAGTCTAATCCGATTCCTTGGATCAATACTTGGCTGTCCTCTGATAACGTGCAAGTCGCGCCGCAAGAGACTGAAATCAGCTCGTATCTGGTCGGTCAGATCAATTCAGACTTGTCCGATAGCGACTTTGATGACTTTGAGCTGTAATTTTTAGATGTTATTAGCGCGTCGATGACATATCGCTGTCATGCAGGCGCGCTATCATCAAGGCAAAAAACACCAATAAAAATGACCATCAGGAGCTTGGGCAATGACGTGGGTAGTGACCAGCAAACAGCGCTTTTATTTGCATGATAGCGAGACCTTGCTAGACGGCTTACTGCGTACTGGGCACGATATCAACTATCAGTGCCGTGAGGGCTATTGTGGTAGCTGCCGCGTACGTCGTATTACCAGCTCGCATGTGGTGGAGTATCCTTTTGCGCCCCTTGCGATGATTGAGGATAATGAGATACTGCCCTGCTGCTGCCGGGTTCAAGGTGTTATCTATATCGATCATGAGCTGGTAAAAGACTGAGTGATTCATAAACCATTCGCTCATAAAAAACGCGCTGTCTTTCAAAGACAGCGCGTTTTTTGATGTTCAGTCATATCGCTATTAACTAATGCTACTTAGACAGTAGCGCTGAAGTAACGCAAGCGGTTATTGAGGTGCGCCATTGTTTTCAAATAGCTTCATCAGCTCTTCGCGCATACGGTCACGCTCCTCCTCACTCATCATCGGTCGCTCTTGTGACTCGCCGTGATAGTTCTGTTCAGGGCCACCCTCCATAATAACGGGACGTTGTACGACTTCTTGTGACGGGCGCTCAGCTAAGGTTACAGGGATTTCCGCGTGCTTACCATTGCGTAGTATTTGAGTATTGAGCACCGTGTTGGGCGGTTTGCGTGCGACATACTGAATCAGCGTATTGGCATCGGTCATCTCAACGCCATCAATAGTCAAAATAATATCGCCGGCCTTTAGGCCACTAATCGCGGCAGGGCCTTGCGGAACTACATTGAGCACTTCAACACCAGTTGAGGTCTCAAGCTGAGTCGGATCACGCAATTGCGACTGAATCTCAATACCAAGCCAGCCACGGCTGACGCGGCCATCTTTGATCAGCGCGTTCATCACTTGCTCAACAAGCGCGGTTGGAATAGCAAAGCCGATACCCATTGAGCCGCCTGAGCGCGAGAAAATCACAGTATTAATACCGACCAACTCACCGCTAGCATCGACTAGCGCACCGCCTGAGTTACCTGGGTTGATAGCGGCGTCGGTTTGGATAAAGTCCTCAAACTTATTGACGCCAAGGCCCGTACGACCTGTGGCTGAGATAATACCTTGCGTCACCGTTTGACCCACGCCAAAGGGGTTACCTATCGCTAGCGCAAGATCGCCAACGCGAATAGGCTCTTCACGAAACCCTAATGGCGTAAGCCCAGTCATATCGACGCGAATCACTGCTAAATCACTATCTGGATCGGTACCGATGACCTTAGCTCGGCTTTTACGCCCATCGCTAAAGGCAACGGTGATTTCATCGGCTTTTTCGACCACGTGTGCATTAGTCACGATATACCCATCTTCAGAGACAATAACGCCTGAGCCTAAATTAGTAGATCCTGGGCCTTGCTGCTGGTCACCATGGTTCTCAAAGAATCGGCGCAGTACTGGATCATCGATGTAAGGATGCTCTGCCATCGCCTGCGTCGTATAAATATTCACCACTGACTGGGAGGCGCGCGCTACTGCATTATGATAAGAAGAGATCGGCTCTGGCGTATCAGCAACTGGCGCTGAGGCCTCTTGCTCAGCTGGCGGAGTCCTTGGCGGCTCCCATGTCGCCTCTGATGGCGTCTTCATACTCATAAATAGCCAAACAAACGCTGCAATTACTACTATTAATAAAACCCAAGGCAACCACTGCCATAGCGATGCCTTGTTATTGGCGTTTGGGGAAGACGACATAGAGAACCTCTGTAAATGTTATGCTAATGAATAAAGCGCTAGTAAATATTATAGTTTAGATAGGGCTGCAATAAGCTTTTTTAAAGACAAGAGCTAAATGAAATCAAGCTATAGAACCTATCTACTGACATAGCTGCGCTCACCAATTATAACTGGGCTTATTATACAGTACTGCGGCATCGTGTAGCCTTTCAGTTATTATGCTCAAAGGTAGTTTTATGAGACCTTAAACTAACTATGAGTACTCAATATACTCACTACATTCACTATCACACTATTAGCTCAGTTATCAGCTCAGTTAGCTGCTCCAACTAAGCGTAATAAATTGGCTTAATAGCAATATGATAAACTAGGCCCCATTTAAGTGCCTCATTTCAGCTACAACATAAAACCTCTGTCCTACTTATATAAAGAAGACAAACCACTAAAAATTTAAGCAATAAAGTAAGCATAAAAAAGTACTAAGGAGAACCCATGAACCAAAAGAACCAAAAGCATAATTTAGAATCGACTAGCCCGGCTACTAAAAACGGTAGTCCTAGTGCAGCGCCATCGATAAGCGCACAGGCCTTAGCCAAATTTTGTGATGATTATCTTGACGCCAATGCATTTAAAGACTACTGCCCTAATGGTCTACAAGTCGACGGCGGACGGCCTATTCAGCGTATTATCACGGGCGTGACCGCTTGTGAAGCGCTAATAGATGCAGCCATTGATGCTGACGCTGACGCCATTATGGTCCATCATGGTTATTTTTGGAAAGGTGAGCCTGAGCCTATCACCGGAATGAAAGGCAAACGTATCCGCAAGCTTATGCAGCATGGTATCTCTTTAATCGCTTATCATCTACCGCTTGACGCGCATCCAATCGTAGGCAATAACGCTAAGCTTGCCGAAAGTTTAGGACTGACTATCACCGGTGCGCTCTACCCTCACGAGACCCATCCTGTTGGTAATATAGCTATTGGTAAGCCGCAAAGTGCAGCAGATCTGATAGAGACGATTACTCAAACTCTAGAGCGTAAACCTCTGCATATTGCAAGTGACTTTTCGCTCTCTGGCAGCGATACTTATCAGTCACATATCTCTAATAAAGAAAACCAGCAGATAGATGCTACCTCTGTAGTCACAACAGCGTCCAAGCATATTGAGCGGATCGCTATATGTACGGGGGGCGCGCAGGATATGATTGAGCAAGCCGCGCTTATGGATTGCGACGCTTATATTTCAGGAGAAATATCTGAGCGTACCACGCACAGTGCTCGTGAATTGGGTATTGACTACTTCGCTTGTGGTCACCATGCGACTGAACGCGGCGGTATACAAGCGCTAGGAGAATTAGTTTCTGAACAGTTTAATTTGTCGGTTACTTTTGTCGATATTGTCAACCCTGCATGAGCGTTAAGTTTTATTACTGCTTTGTTAACGTAACTTGAATAATTACTATATATTCCTCATAAAGTATAATTGTAAGAGAATGTTTTGTCATGAGACTTTCCATTAATACAGCCTCCGGTTATGACGTTGGCTGAGTACCGTTTTAGCTTTTAGTTATGATAATTTCTATAACGCTAAAGGTATTCATTTCGATGTTGCATAAGATATTAGGTCTTTAAAGACGCTCTACTTCGGTAGATTGTTGTCGTTAAAGGGCTAATATTAGCGCTGGATAAGAGCTTATAGGTAGCAAGCGCAATACTATTAGCTGCTACTTATATAAGGCGATACTGGTTAAAAGTTTATTTACGACTTTACTTTTAATTTACTTTATCGCCCTTGCTGTTATCGCAATAACTTTTTCATGACCTTACCTTAGTACCTTTAGTCTTGATACCTAAGTATTTAACATATCTAAGTATTTAGCGACTGGTGAAGAAACGATACCAAGTTACTCTCTTCATCCATTTTAGTGCGTTTTGAAGCTTAGGGATATCAAAGGCTATTGATAGTGCTGCTCTAACCAGCAGTTTCGACAATCTTATTCAGTCGACTATCTTGTATAGGTAGCAAACGACACTTTGTTTATCGAGCTACTATAATTGAACTAGTATCTTAGCGATGAGTATAAAAGTGTCAAAGATCGACATTTATATAAAGACAGATGTCTTTGCGTATGAATGTCAGTTTAAGGGTAAGTAGGATGGCTACAATTAGGAGACATCCATGCAGCGTATTACTTATCGTGTAAAAGTATCCGCGCAAGGGGCTAGACGTCGTATTTCATACTTATTACGTCCAGCCAATCGCACACTTAGCACCAAAAGTAAGATCGTTCCATCGGCTAAAGTAACTCGTTTTGCCAAATCCAAAAAAATTGCCCAAGTATCTAGTATCGCATTATTATCTTTGCCTGCTAGAAGTCTTACCACTATGGAGGTACCAGTACCGGCCTATGATCAGGTCATGCTAGATAAGACTTTAACCATAGCCGCTGTGCCTGGTGATAGCACTTATTTTGCTACTGACGGTTTTCAGCACGGTTTTGGTTATGATTTAGTGCGTAGCTATGCTGATGAGCTTGGCGTTACTATCGACCTAAAAGCTTATGCAACAGAAGAGACGGCACTTGCGGCACTAAAAAACGGTGAGGCTGATATGGCCTTGACTACGGCTAGTACTCAGCTTACCAATCAGCTCAATCTTGCCTCAGTGAATCTAAGCTGTGGTTATGATACTAGTTTGACTAATAACGGTCTAAACCCGAAAGTGAGCTGGACGTTTAAGGACTCCAGTGATCTGCTGTCACAAACGGCTAGTAGCTATCTGTGTGATAATATCAAAATCAATAATACCCAGAAATTAGCGGCTTTTTATAATCAAAAACTGCTAAAAGATGCTTATAGTCAAAATCACTTTCAGCAGACACTGACAGAGAAGCTACCCGATTATCAGACGCAGTTCGAGCAGCAAGCTCAGAACTATAATCACGATTGGGAGCTGCTGGTTGCAATGGGCTATCAAGAATCGCATCTCGATGCTAATGCTGTCTCCCCTACTGGGGTACGCGGCATCATGATGCTGACCAATAGCACGGCAAAAGCGATGGGCGTCTCTGATCGCGTTGATCCGTATCAAAGCATCGGCGGCGGTGCTCGCTACTTGGAGCAAGTAAAAGCGGACTTTGCTGATGTGCCAAAGCCGGATCGGATTTGGTTCGCACTTGCCGGCTATAATATGGGGCCTAATGCAGTCAAACGTATTCAGCGTAAACTGCGTGAGCAAGGCATCGATGACAAGAGCTGGGCGAACGTATATGCTTATTTATCAGACAATAGAGCTTCGAATAGCCGCTACGGTCAAGCTATGCATTACGTCAGTAATATCAGAAGCTATCTTGAAACCATCAAGACCTATAGCGTGTAATAGCTAGGGTGTTTAGCTTATAAAGCACCTGATTTAAAATGTATTTAGCAATAAAAAGCTGCTCTTAGTATTAAGAGCAGCTTTTTTATTCTATGCGCATTAGCTCAGTGAGCCATCAATCCGCTTAACGGACTCACTGAAATTATGCTTAGCGATTAGGCACGGTTAAGCGCTGACCGCGTTGTAACATCGTATCAGGGGCGATATCATTCATATCAGCCAGCTCTTTTGTCGAGACGCCGTATTTGCGTGCTAAGCCAATCAAACTATCTCCAGAAGCCACTTGGTAGCTAACCGTCATTTTTGGCACTTTAAGCGTCTGACCGCGCTGTAGCTGCGCTTTAGTCGATAGATTGTTTGTGGCTGCTAGATCGGATACAGATACTCCGAAGCGGCGAGCTAACGCAATTAGGCCATCGCCTGACTGTACTTTATAATTCTCAGTGTTGTCTAGCTTTTTACCTGTACTAGTAGTACTCGTCGATGCAGCGCTGCTCGTGCTAGTTGCGCTCGTAGCAGTAGAGCGATTACCCGCTGCTGGAATCGTCAAACTGCGTCCTAAGATAAGGTTCGAGTTAGTGCTTAGATTATTGGCTGCGGCCAAGTCACTAACGCCGATTTTGTAGCGGTTGGCTACCCCAATTAACGTATCACCAGAGCGGATCTTATAGCTGATGGGTTTGTCATTGAGCTTATTGTCCACTTGTGAAGCTGAGACAGGTACCTTAATGGTTTGACCGCGTTGTAGGCGAGCTCTTTCATCAAAGCTACTGTTAACCGCTGCTACTTGCGCCGCGCTCACACCCAAACTATTGGCAATACCTATGAGCGTCTCACCAGATTTTACTTTGTAATTACTGGTTACAGCCGAGCTACTAGAACGACTAGCTGAGCTATTTGATGAAGATGTCGTATTGGCATCTGCTGGTATCTTTAACGTCTGACCGACGTACAGCGAATCTGTACTACCGATACCATTGAGATCGGCTAAAGCTTGGGTTGAGATACCAAACTGTTTGGCAAGGGCGATGAGACCGTCACCTGATTGGACTTTGTAGTTCTTAGTAGCGGTAGTTGACTGTGCACGTTTACGCGAAGGAGCAGCAGGAGTCACCGCAGGCGCAGTAACTTTACCTGGCACTAACCACAGCTTTTGACCGCGCAGCAAATCAGCGCGGCTACTGAGGTTATTATAAGTCGCTAGCTGAGTGACTGATAAGCCAAAACGATTTGCTGTACCTATCAATGTATCGCCGCTTTGTACCACATAGCTTTCGGGTTGAGCTGGCGTATTGCTACTCTTTAAAGGCTCGATAGGTTTAGCATTATACAAGTACAGAGTACTGCCAGAGAGTAAGTTAGCCTTAGGATCTATCTGGTTCCACTCGGCGATTTCACGCCAGCTCACCCCTGCTCGGCTAGCGATATTAGACAAAGTGTCGCCACGTTTTACGGTATAGGTGCTGCGTTTGCCTTGTGGTTTTGCCTTGCTATTAGCGCTGGTTGCAAAACTAAGCTTTTTCTCTCTACCGCTAGCCTCCAACACAGATTGCTGTGTCTGTACAGCGGACAGTTTAATATTACCATCGACCGCGCTGACCACCTCTCGCTGATCAGGAGTCTGTGATTGAATCTGTCTAGCAATAAAGTCGCGCTCTTCTTGGCTCAGTGGCGGCTCTTGTACGATAGTATTGTTACCTGTGATCTGCGCAGAAGTCGTCGGTAAGCTGTTGCTGCTTTTTAGCTCCGCATTGATTTTTTGCGTTTCACTACTAGTAATAGGCGGCTCAGTTCTGGCATTGTTATTACTGCTATACACTGAGCTACTAGACGGCGTAGCAGCTGGAGAGATATAACTGGTCGTTTGCTGCGGCACACTAGCACTAGCCGCATATTCAGCTAGACCGCTTCCCGTTGAAGGTAGGGAGCCGCTGCTATAGGGCTTGTTATTATAAGATGTTGATCCTGAGGTACTTGGCGTAGCAGATGTGCTAGAGGCGATGACATTACTACTGCCATTACCTCGCAGTGCACTGAGTTTGGCGTCGATGTTGACATCGACATCGTTCGGGATAATGACTCGCTGTGGGCCTGAGGCGTCAATACGGCCAGAAGTGAGAGCGGTGTTTAATCTTTCAAGCTCGTCGTAGCTGACGCCTGTAAGCTGTGAGACTTCAGCCAGACTGACGCCGTAGTTGGCAGGAACACTACGAAAATGCTGACGGTTGGCGATAGCTGGTAGATAAACCCCAAACTGTGAGGGGTTAGCGACGATCTCAGCAACTGCCAAAAAGCGCGGCACGTAGTTCATCGTCTCAGTAGGTAGTCTCAGCGACCAATAGTCTGTTGGTAATCCTCGCGCCGCATTCGCATCAATGGCTTTTTGTACCCGTCCAGGACCGGCGTTATAAGCTGCCAAAGCCAGCTCCCAACTGCCAAATTGGTTATGCAGCGCTGTCAAGAAGTCATAAGCGGCGCGCGTCGACTCGATAACATCGCGGCGACCGTCATAAGTACTGCTTTGATTGAGACCGTAGATGCGTCCCGTGCTTGGGATAAACTGCCACAAGCCTGCAGCCGCCGCACTACTCGTACCACTAGGATCATACGAGCTTTCGATAACGGGCAATAATGCCAACTCGGTCGGAATATTGCGGCGCTCCGCTTCGCGCACAGTATGATATAAATAGCGACTGGCTCGCGCGGTCAAACGGTTTAAGTAATCTTGTCTACTCGTAAACCAGCCTTTTTGCCCCTCGATACGTTGATTGTAGATAGGGCGACCAGCGTTCATCCGATAACCGGCACGCAGGCGGTTCCATAAATCACCGTACTGCTGAATGGCAAGTTTATTACCCTCAACCATAGCCATGTCACTGGCTTCTAATAAATCCGCGAGCTCATTTAAGCTCTCTTCATCTAAATAAGCCGTTGAATAGTCATCGCTAGCAGGAGTTTGCGGGGTCGCAGCTGGGCGCTTAGTGACCACAGGCGTACGAGTATTTTTAACCCCAGTGTTTTTTACCGCTGACGTATTACTACAAGCACTGACAAGTAGAGCGGATACGGCAAGGGTCAAAGGCAAAGCGATAGGTAAACGAGAGTTTGACGGCACGATAGACATGATAATGGCGGCTTCCTAGCAACAAAAATAGATAAAAATAACAATGGATAAAAATAGCTGACTGAAACTAAATTCTCAAGGCTTATATTTTACATAACAGTAAGCGTTTATTAGAGCATAGCATTACCCTCTTGATTCACCATAGCTTAGATAACTTTTGGTAAAGATAACTTGTCGATATTACAGTGTAAGACGCAGCATAAGATAAACATTATAACTATCGCAAGCTTGAACGAATAACTCAATTAATCATATTAACTGATTGATTATTATTCATGGCTTATCATACAACGATAATGATTTGTGACTTATAATTTATGATCTTTGACCTATAAGTTACAGCGTAAACGTTACTAGTCAAACCATAGCCTATAAATACAATCTATTAATGAGCGCTTACTAATTATTTACTTAATGACTACTTATTAATTAGCTATTAATTACCTACTAGTTAATAGTCACTTGTGATACCGCTCTTAATAGTATGGCGTTACCCGTTGATAAGGTTAAGGTTACTCTTGAATTAGTCACGAATGAGACATTATTGCCATCTTTAACCCAGCTCTCTGTGGTGTTGACATTAGCTTTAGCTTGATTTCCAGTAATGACGATATTATCGATATTAATGTCGTAGCGGTAGTTTGAGGTCTGATTCCAACTGTTTTGTAACAGTCTTAGATACGCATCTTTATCTAGGCTGGTCGTTTTACCTTTTCTTGATAAAGAGATAAGCGCATCATCAGACACCAAACGCGAGACTTGGCTAATGTTTTTATTATTCGCCGCCGTCTTCATGGAGCTGGCATAGTTTTGTACTAAGCCCTCGCTCATCGTCGCGGCCTGTGCGTTAACAGCGACTACACTTGCGCCGGTAGCTAATGCTGTGAGACTAGCGCCTCTGATTATCAACGCTAGTAACCCTGTATTCCCCAAACGTGTATTCCCCAAACGTGTATTCCCCAAACGTTTCATCTTCTTCCTTAGCGGTTATCTTGAAAGTTTTAGCCTATCAGTAATTTCTCACAGTCATGTAACTCCCTGTGTGATAATTGCATATCTAATCGGCTAGGCTTATCTTATTGATTGATCTAAAAAAAGTCCTTGTTAGTGCTAGAGTCGAACTCCTAATATCATTAACACAGTATCGATAACATACTAAGACTTAGATTTGTCAGTATTATGACTCTCATCTACTCTGACGTCATTGTCATGCTCATCGTCACTAAGTTTCATCCCCAAGCGCTCAACACGGCGATCCATCATCTGCCTAGCCAGTGCTTGCATATCTTCAACTCGGTCAATCTCATCGACAATCTCAAGGCCTAATAAGGTCTCAAACACATCTTCTAAGGTCACAAGTCCTTTGACTTCGCCATACTCGCCAACAGTAATGGCAATGTGAATACGATTTTTTAGCATCAGCTCTAACAAGTCAAACAATTTCATCTTGGAGAAAACAAAAGTGATCTCTCGCTGAAACTGCGTCAGAGGCTTATGGGTCGCGTGATTTACTTTTGCTAATAAGATATCTGTTTTTAGCACAAACCCAGTAATATTATCCAAATCACCATCATAGATAGGTAGGCGCGAAAAAGTCAGCTTAGGGCGATCCGCTAATAGCTCAGTGACGGTTTTGTTTTGTTCAAAAGCGAGCATTACTGAGCGCGGCGTCATGATGTCTTCGACTTTTATCGCCCCAAAGGCTAACAAATTACGAATAATACGCGACTCTAGCGGGTCAATTTGACCAGCCTCCTCACCTATACTAGCAAGAGCGGCAAACTCGCGGCGACTAAAGACATCGGTCTCTTTGCTTCTGACCAGCAGCTTAGTGATACGCTCAGATATCCATATCAGCGGATATAAAAGCATAATAATACCGCGAACGAAGTACGCTACTACACCGCTAAGCTGACGCCAATAAACGGTCCCTAAGGTTTTGGGGATAATCTCAGATATAAACAAAATAGCCAATGTCATAAACGCTGAGAACACACCAAACCAAGCACTACCAAAGACAATCGTGGCTTGCGCACCGGCGCCAATAGAACCGACGGTATGCGCTACGGTATTTAAAGTCAAAATAGCCGCCAGCGACTGATCGATGTTATCGACCTTAAGACGTTTGAGCATGGCCGCTTTGTTGGGGTTCCTCTCTTGTACATCAGCGATGTAAGAGGGTGTCATAGTCAGTAGCGCTGACTCTGCAAGCGAGCAGACAAACGAGACACCAATTGCTAAGAGTATAAACAGCACTAGTAGTAGCACACTACTTGCTGTAGCTTGTGCTGCGACCTCTGTCGCTGCAGCTGAGCTCGCTGCTAGTACAGATGTCGGCAACAAAAGCAATGTCGCACTAAATAAGGCAGTGCAAACCGATAAAACCCAGTGATAAGCGCTAGAGTTTTTTATAGGGGGAGGCTCCGCTGAAGCTTGTTTACGACAAGCGCGTAAGCGATATAAACGAGAAGTAACCAAAGAGGTAAGCAGCAAGTCGGGTAACCTAAATAATGATTTAATAAAAGGTGGAGCGAAAAATAAAGCGCTGCTATAAAGCCAACACTTTTATAAGCATTCGATATTATCATTGATACTCAGGTTACACAATATTTTGTCTTCATACGATGAAACCACGGGCCATTCAGCCTTAAATTTTGCAGTCCTATGAGCCGTTTTATCGGTATACTAACGCTTATCTATTTTGAGCCATTGATAGTTAGTCTCAATCTAGGACTAAAACCTAAAACTAGTATTTAGAAGCACTTATCTGCCCTAATGCGTACCGTCATAGCTGCTACCATTAGCGCTATGCTTATTGTCAGGCTAAGAAAAATGCGCTTGTGCTATGATTAACAGTTACTAAGTGTTAGATTTTTTGTTACTATGCGTCTAATTTTATTTTTGTACCTCACTTATCGAGAGAGATTATGAGCTTATTTATCCAGTCAGCCCATGCTGCTGAAGCAGCAGGCGATGCCGCCGGTGGCGCGTCACTATTTGGTCAGCTACTACTGCCAGTCGCTTTTTTTGCTATCTTTTACTTTTTGGTTATTCGTCCGCAGTCTAAGCGTACTAAAGAGCACCGCGCGATGGTAAGCTCGCTTACCGTTGGCAGCGAAGTTATCTTCGCCGGTGGCCTCATGGGCCGCATCAAGCAAATCGAAGGCGATTATGCTGTTGTGAGCTTAAACAACAATACAGATGTCAAAGTGCAACGCGCATCGGTAATCTCAGTACTCCCTGCAGGCACTATTGAGAGCGTTTAAGTCTTACCTTAGTGCTGCTTGACGATGAGTTAGATTGTAATCAGCTATAGGTTATAGTACTTATTTATAGTCACATATAATGACCGTTTATTAATTGCGGTCATTTTTGGCTATTAGCTACCCTATTATCTATTCACTCATGGTCTGCATCACCAGTCTTTTATCAATACAAAGAAGTCATTATGCAATATCCCGCATGGAAATACCTAGTTATCATTGTCGTGCTTATCGTGGCAGGTCTTTACGCGGCTCCAAACCTTTATCCTGATGAGCCTGCGGTGCAGATTACGAGTGCTGCAGCAGGTACTCAGCTGTCTGAGAGCGTATTAACGGAGTCTGAGCGTCTGCTTAGTGAAGCCAATATCGACTTTCACGATGGTAGCTTTGAGGGCAACAGTGCCTTGGTACGCTTAGATACTCCAGATGAGCAGCTAAAAGCTCAGGAAGTCTTGCGCCAAAACTTAGGCGATGATTATGTCGTCGCGCTCAACTTAGCGCAAACCACGCCGCAGTGGTTACGCGATATCGGCGCTAAGCCTATGAAGCTCGGTTTGGATCTTCGCGGCGGGGTGCGTTTTGTACTAGAAGTGGATATGGATAAGGCGCTAGAGCAGCGTCTTAGCAGCGCTAGCCGTGACGTGCGCCGAGAGCTGCGCGCTGAACGCGTAGCGGTGACCGGTACTAAAACTGAAGGTCAAAGCATCATTCTGCACTTCTCTGACACTGACGCCCGTGGACGCGCACAAAACATCCTACAAGCGTCAATGGGTAATGACTTTACGGTGCAATCAACCATTGATGACCAAGGCCCTGCGTTAGTCATGTCCTATAACGATGCCATGGTCGATGAGATTAACAGTTACGCCGTCAATCAAAACTTGACGACTTTGCGTAACCGGATTGCTGAGCTTGGGGTCGCAGAAGCATTAGTACAGTCGCAAGGCGCTAGCCGTATCGTGGTGGAGCTACCGGGCGTACAAGATACTGCCGAGGCCAAACGAGTACTTGGCCGTACTGCCAACCTTGAGTTTCGCATGGTAGCAAAAGATGCCGAAAACTACACCGGCGGTATTCCTCCTGCTGGCACTGAGGCCTTCCCTTTTCAATCACTAGATGGCCCGCCGGTTCTGTTAGAGCGTCAAGCTATCGTTACCGGTGACAAAGTCACTAACGCGCAGACAGGCGTTGATGAGAGCGGTACACCTGAGGTGAATATTACCTTAGATAGCGCTGGCGGTAGACTCATGCAAAACGCCACGCGCACCTCAGTTGGTGAGCAAATGGCGGTGCTGTTTATCGAAAACAAACAACGCATCACTTATGAAGAAGATCCAGTAACGGGTGAGACGACTGAAGTTCGGACGCCTTACGCGGAGACTAAAGTCATCAACCGTGCCAATATCCAAGCGGTACTTGGCTCCTCGTTCCGTATCACGGGCTTAGATAGTAGCGCTGAGGCAGCCGAGCTTGCTTTGCTACTACGCTCAGGGGCGCTAGCGGCGCCGATGTACTTTGTCGAAGAGCGCACTATTGGCCCTTCACTTGGGCAAGAAAATATCGATAAAGGTTTATTTTCGACCCAAGTCGGTTACTTACTCGTGTTCATCTTTATGATAATTTTCTATCGCTTGTTTGGCGTCATTGCTAACGTTGCGTTAGCTGTCAACGTCATCATTATCATCTCAATCATGTCGATATTAGGCTCATCTCTTACCTTGCCTGGTATCGCTGGTATCGTCTTGACCATCGGTATGGCGGTCGATGCTAACGTGCTGATATTTGAGCGCATACGTGAAGAGATAGCCAACGGTGTGCGGCCAAAAACCGCCATTGTGGCCGGCTTCGATCGTGCGTTTAGTAGTATCTTCGATGCTAACATTACCACACTGCTGGTGGCTTTTATCTTATTCGCTATCGGTACCGGTCCGATCAAAGGCTTTGCTATTACTTTAGCGATTGGTATTGTCAGCTCACTGTTCACCGCTATTTTGGTGACGCGAGCGCTAGTACAAATCGCTTATGGTAAGCGCAAATCTATCAAACGTTTGAGCATCGGTTAGGAGACTACTATGGCGATCGATCAGAATAACCCGAACAATAAAGACAACCTGCCGACCTCGAACAGCTCAGGCAATCAGTCAGGTAACAGCGGCTCGAATACTAATCCGCAAGGCAATAAGCGTCGCCGCCGCAATAAGCCGCGCCGTGATGGTAAAGGTAGCAATACTCAAACCAATAACTTAAATAAAACGACTAAAAGGCCTAAAGGAGCTCAGCGTGACAATGCTAAAGGCTCACAAGCCCTAGCAACCGCTAATGCTGTAGATCCTAGTCACTTTGAGGGCGACGCCGCTGATGACGCAGCAGCAGCAGCTGAAGGCGGTATAAAAGCCATTGGCGATCAGCGTATTATCCCCTTTATGAAATTAGAGAAGCCTATGGGCCTACTCTCTATCTTTATGGTTATCGCAAGTATCATTGCTATCGCCGTTAATGGTTTAAACCTAGGTCTTGATTTCACCGGCGGCGTCTCAGCGGATGTCAGCTACGAGCAATCGGTTGAGCAAGTGGCTGTGGTTGAGGCCTTAGCTGATAACGGTTTTGATGACGCTGTCGTGCAGTACTTAGGCACTAATAAAGAGCTGCTAGTACGCCTACCGCCGCAATCTGACAATATCGATGGGCTCAATACTAGCTTGGATACCGCATTAGACTTGCCTAATAATCCAGCTAGTATTAGCAACGTCAATATTATAGGTAGCCAAGTGGGTAACGAGGTCTATCTGAACTCAGTGATGGCCTTAGCTCTTGCCTTAGTCTGTATGCTAGGTTACGTCGCGCTACGCTTCCAGTTTAAGCTCTCATTAGGGGCGGTATTATCATTATTTCATGATGCGATTGTGACAATTGGGGTATTTGCACTCTTTGGCTTCCCATTTGATTTGACGGTTTTGGCGGCGGTACTGGCGCTGATTGGTTACTCGCTGAATGATACTATCGTTGTCTATGACCGTATCCGTGAGAATTTCCGCCGGGTTCGCGGTATCACGCCGCGCCAAACGATTGACTTGTCATTGACTGAAACCTTACGCCGTACGATCATGACTATCTCAACGGTGCTCTTAGTCGTGCTGGCTATGATGTTCTTAGGCGGTGATGGCTTATACTGGTTCTCAGTGGCGTTATTTATCGGTTTGCTTGCTGGTACTTATTCTTCTACTTATATTGCAAGCTCTATTCCGCTAGCGATGGGTCTATCACGCGATGACTTTGTGGTAAAAGTAAAACCTGAGTTTGAAGAAGAGATCGTTAGCTTTAATGACCCAAAAATGTTTGAATAGTTTATTGTAAATAAGTGAATTGGCGAATAGTTATTCATAGCTATTCGCTAAAAAGTTATTATAAAAGCACCTGACTCATTATCGATGAGTGTTGGGTGCTTTTATTTTTGTATTATGTATTACAGCGTTTAGCCTTTATCTCAGTAACAGCGATATTTTATGGCCACAACCTCAACAGCAGCGCCCCAACCTATCGATACCCGCTATCGGCGTATCATCTCTATTGCCGTGCCTGTTATGTTGGCAAACCTAGCTATGCCGCTACAAAGCCTGATTGATACTGCTGTCGTTGGTAATATGAATGCGGCGGCCAATCTTGCCGGCATGGGACTTGCAATCCAGCTTTTATCGCTATTATTAGTCAGTTTTAACTTTTTGCAGTACGCCTCCTCTGGATTATCGGCTCAGGCTCTGGGTCAGCTCAGTGCCAGTGCCAGTGCGGCAGCTGAGGATACAACTGATAATGGCTCAAGTAACCGCTCAGGCTCAGAGCAAATGGCCTCGGCCCTACTCTCTATTTTGCAGCGCGCTTTAGTACTCGCCTTTATCATCGGGGCGCTATTACTCTTAGCAAAACCTTGGCTGATCGAATACGGTTTGCAAGCGTTATCGGCGAATCCTGCTAGTGGCGTCGCTGCCCAAACTTACTTAGACGTGCGCTTCTGGGGCGTCATCGCTGAGCTGATGAATTTTGCTTTTATTGGCTGGTTCGCAGGGCAAGGTAAGACGCGTTACATGCTCTATCAGCAAGGTTTTATTGCGCTATTAAACATTATACTGACGTTGTTTTTTGTGTATGGTATGGGGCTGGGATTAGTCGGTGTTGCTTTAGGGACTACTATCGCCTTTTGGTCAGGAGTGGGGCTAGCACTTTGGCTAAGTCGCCAGCATTTACAACTGTCGTGGTCAGCTCTATTTAGTACTGACGCTGAGTATTTTACGCGCTCAAAGATGCTTAGGCTATTTTCTTTAAATAAAGATATTTTTATTCGCACCCTTATTTTGACTTTGAGCTTTGCTTGGGTCACAAGACTGTCAGCACAAAGTGGCGACTTAGTTTTGGCCGCTAACGCTATTCTTCTGCAAGTTCTCAGTATTTCAGCCTTTGCTTTAGATGGCGTAGCGGTGTCAGCAGAGACACTTGCAGGACAGGCCGCAGGGCGACGAGACTGGCGACGCTTTGCTATTATTGTCAAGCGGACAGGTATCGTCAGCTACGCTTTGGCACTGCTCTTAAGTCTGCTTTGGTTCCTAGCAATGCCGACATACTTGCAGACAATGACCAATATCGAACCGGTGCTCACCCTTACCCGCCAATATCAGAATTATGCGATACTACTGCCGCTGATAGGCGTAGGCGCGTACTGGCTCGATGGTATATTTTTCGGTCTCACTGCTGGTAGTGTCATTCGAAATGCGGCCCTGCTATTAGCCGTGGTCTTCTTCCCTATCAGCTGGCTACTTTATGAGCGCTACGATATGACAGGGATTTGGCTCAGCGTTTGGTGCCTACTAGCCCTAAGACTAGTGATTCTTGGCGCGTTTTTATACCGTGCTTACCTGACAGGCAATTACGACAAGCTACAACCTCAATAAAACTAGAATAAATTTAAATAAAACGTGACTACAAGCGCTAAATCCTAAAAATAAAAGCTGGATGTCACATATAACAACATCGAAAATCTCAGGACCTAACGTGACCATTTCTTATTCCAAACAACAAACACAGGCCTCCTATCAGTGGGCTGATGGCTTCAAAAAAAGCTTAGCTGTGGCAATGGGCTATTTGCCTGCTGGTATTGCCTTTGGCGTTCTTGCTCAAGTCGCTGGCATTCCTATTTGGGCAACTTTGATGCTGAGTTTATTTCTCTATGCAGGCGCAGCGCAGTATGCGTGCTTGCCCATGCTAAGCGCCAGTCTGCCTGTGGGTAGTATCGCAACCAATATTGCTGCGATTAACTTGCGTCATGTCTTTTATGCTATGCCGTTATTGCAATCTATGCCCACCCAAAAGCTGGCTAAGACCTATTGCTTATTTGCGCTAACCGATGAGACCTTTTCGGTAATGACTAGCCTGCCTGCTGAGGAGCGACAAGCGTTAATACTGCCTATCAGTCTATTTAATCAAAGCTGGTGGGTGGCGGCGTCTCTGATTGGGGTGATGATAGGTAGCGCTCTCAACGACTTAGTGCCGCATTTAGATTTCGCCTTAGTCTGTTTGTTTGCCATATTAGCTTATGAGCAGTTTCAAAATGTGAAGCGGCTATTTCCTATCGCTATCGCTGTCATTGGTCTGATACTGGCTTCCTTGTTCACTAGTGACTGGCTATTATTAGTCGCTATTAGCTTTTGTATGCTGCTGATTTTAGCGCGCGGATTTTGGCTGCAGTACTCTGTTACAGGAGACCGCTCTGATGACTAGTCAATATCTAATTATAGCTACTCTCGCTATGGCAGCGGTGACTTTTATCACTAGAGCTATCCCTGCCTTAATTCCCAAAAAAATACTAGACACGCCTTGGCTCCACAGGCTTAATGAGAGCTTACCTTTATCGGTCATGGTGCTGCTTATTTTGACTAGTTTGGCTTATCAAGACTTATCGCTGAGCCATAGTTTAGCCAGTCCTGAGGTGCATCTATTGTTAGCTCAGATTGGCGCATTAGCACTGGTATTTTTAGTTTATCATTTTAGCAAGCAGCTGCTAGTGAGTATGATCGTCGGTATAGCGACTTTAAATGGTCTGCTTTGGGTATTTGCTCAGCTCTTAAGTTAAAATCTACTGAAAGCGCACAATCAAACACCGAACACCGAACACCGAACAATTAAATATCTGCATAAAAAAAGAGCTTCTCTACTTAACATAGAGAAGCTCTTTTTAATTCGATAACTAACGATGATGATATCAATATAAGAATTATATCTCTTCAATACCCATCATATCGACTGGCGTATCAGCAACAATTTGTACGCCTTTCTTGCCAGTCTTAGCCGTATCATTACGCTGAGCCTGCAGATGATCAAGATAAGCTTCATTGATTTGTCCAGTGATATAGCAGCCATTAAATACGGCACAATCAAAGCCTTCCACTTTACTATGCTTAGTGTCTTTTACCGCATCAATCAAGTCATCTAAATCTTGGAATATCAGACGATCCGCGCCGATAATCTTACGCACTTCTTCAACACTGTGTCCCGAAGCGATCAGCTCGCTACGTACTGGCATATCGATACCATAGACATTAGGGTACTTGACCGGCGGCGCTGCACTAGCAAAGAAGACTTTACGCGCGCCCGCATCACGCGCCATTTGGATAATCTCATGACAAGTAGTGCCGCGTACAATAGAGTCATCCACTAGCAAGACGTTTTTACCTTTAAATTCTAGCGGCACGGCACTGAGCTTTTGCCGTACTGATTTTTTGCGTTGCTGCTGGCCTGGCATAATAAAGGTGCGTCCGATATAACGGTTCTTCATAAAGCCTTCGCGATATTTGATATTCATCTTCAGCGCCAGCTCCATCGCTGAGGTGCGCGACGTATCGGGAATAGGAATGACCACATCGATATCATGATCATCGCCCCACTCGGCCAAGATTTTATCGCCTAGTTTTTCGCCCATACGCAGACGCGACTTATAGACTGAGATATTATCCATAATCGAATCTGGACGCGCAAAATAGACGTACTCAAAGATACAAGGCGTATACTCTTGCTGCTCAACGCACTGATAAGTGTGCAAGTTATGGTCTAAATCGATAAATATCGCCTCGCCGGGTTTGACATCACGAATAATCGTAAACCCTGAGCCTGTTAGCGCCACTGATTCTGAGGCCACCATATATTCTGTGCCGCCATTAGCCGCCAAGCGCTCACCGAATACCAGTGGACGGATGCCATTAGGGTCACGAAAAGCTAATAAACCGTGACCGGTAATCAAAGCCACTACGCCATACGCACCTTCACAGCGATGATAGACCGCTTTTACCGCTTCAAAAATATCATCAGCGTTAGGATTCGTCTTGCCTAAGTCCTGCATCTCATGGGCGAGCACGTTAAGTAACACCTCAGAATCTGAATCGGTATTGAGATGACGACGATCCTCGATATATAGCTCTTTGGCTAAGGTTTCCGCATTGGTCAAGTTACCGTTATGCGCCAAGGTAATACCATAAGGCGAGTTGACATAGAACGGCTGCGCCTCAGCACTGCTAGAGGTGCCAGCAGTCGGATAGCGCACATGACCGATACCAAACTTACCGACTAGCTTGATCATATGGCGGTTCATAAACACATCGCGCACCATACCGTTTTCTTTTCGCAGGTACAGACGCCCATCTTGCAAGGTAACAATACCGGCTGCATCCTGACCGCGATGCTGAAGCATAGTTAAGCCATCATAAAGAATTTGGTTAACGGGCTCATGAGCTGCAACCCCAACGACTCCACACATAGTTATGTCCTATTTTAGAGCAAAGATTAGTAACGAGAAGGTATAGCGTTTATTCATACTAGTGGTTTGGCACTAATGAAT
>OAOU01000073.1_pt1 | contig 20087 bp, 17 predicted proteins | sample 1470821 | NCBI WGS metagenome assembly OAOU01 (sample SAMEA3275579, study PRJEB22092) | marine metagenome | biome: ENVO:00000447 MARINE BIOME; feature: ENVO:00002042 SURFACE WATER; material: ENVO:00002010 SEAWATER | collected 2014-06-20T12:30:00+00 | depth 0 m
GTGAACTGAACCCCATAAGTTGAACACAACTTATGGGGTTCAGTTCACGCTTGCGGTTTTAGCTAACATCACTATCCGTATTTGTAATCACCGTGCCGCCGCTTTACCATCGCAGCCGTTCACTATTTCAGCCATTTCACTATCGTAGCCGAGTCATCCAAGCGCTCTAAGTAAATGATTCTGCCAATATGACATCGCCATCTTCGCGAGTAATCATCACGGTGGCCGAGCGCGGCGTACTACCTCCAGCCACCGCGCCCCATGTGTTGCCAGGATGCTGAATGTTGATAAATAACGTTTTAAAATCTGGCGTCATGGTGATGCCTGTCACCTCACAGCCTTCAGGACCGACAAAAAAACGTTTGATATTGTCATCACTAGCAGTCATTCCGACGCGGGTTTGCTGGCCTGCAGATGTGGTGATCAGCGTACCATCGCTGACCTGACCAGGCAACGCGGCCAATAGCATACAACTGCTGGTATCGGTATACGCGCCATCATCGGTCTGAATCCATAATACCCCGCGCGGATCAAAGTACAGGCCATCAGGCGATGACAAGTCATTGTTTTTGTTTAATTGCGATAAGTTCTCTGCCGTAAGCTCACTGGGCGCGGCAAACAAGTATATATCCCACTCAAAGCGAGTCGCCGCATGGTCACCGCCTGCTTCGGCCCAGCGAATGATATGACCATTATCATTTCCGCGGGATTTGCCGCGCGCTTCGTAGCTGCGCGGGTTGGCTGCTGAGAGAGGCTGATCCTCACGCTCGCCGCGATATTTGTTGTTGGTCAAGGTCACATACACCTCGCCTGTCATGGGGCTCACCGACACCCACTCTGGTCGATCCATCTTGGTCGCACCCAAGGCATCGGCAGCAGCGCGCGCAAAGACCAACACCTCATCTTGCCCAGCAAAGGGCAGCTCAGCATTGCTCGCATCAAGTCCATTTTGTCCATGGACCAGTGGCCGCCACTCGCCGCGACCATCTTCGTGAAACACCGCCACATACAGCGTGCCTTCATTTAGGTATTTGTCGCCAGCTTTGAGGCCGCCGCCGATATCTGCATTGGACCATCGCGCCTTTGAGACAAACTTATAAATATACTCGCCGCGCGCATCATCCCCCATATAAAACACCACAGGTTTACCTGACTCGACGGGCGCATACGCACAGTTTTCGTGTGCAAAACGACCGAGTGCCGTGCGTTTTTGCGGTGCTGAGTGCCGATCAAAAGGATCGATTTCGGTGATGTAGCCAAAGGTATTAAAGCCATTGCGATAATCCTCAGTAGCATCAGCGCCTGTCGCGGTCATATCCCAGCGGACAAACTCATCAGCTATGATTTCATCTTTGGCATAAGGCGTATGCCACAGATACTCCCAGCCAGAGAAGTTTTCGCTGGCCCCATAGCGCTCACGCCCGTAGTTATGAGCTGCGCTTAGCTGCTCGGCGTCTTGACCACGCGCAAATACGCCCAAGAAATTTTCTTCTGTCGTCAGATAGGTACCCCACGGCGACAGTCCTGCGCCGCAGTTGTTGTTGATGCCGCGCGTCTGCAACCCTGTTGGATCAAACTTTGTCTTGACCAAATCAGAGCCTGCCACAGGACCCGTCAGCTGGGCGGGCGTACTGCTGGTGATACGGCGATTGTATTTTGAATCCTTGACCATCTCATAACCCATCCCATCGGCACGGCGCGTCATCTCAACGACAGCGACCCCGTGGCAGTTAACCTCGCGGCGCACATCACTGGCCAGACGACGGTTTTGATAAATGGGTGCCGCATTGTTATCCGAGATGACATGATAACCAAATGGGCTAAGCTCGCTGCTATTGACATACTCATGGTTCATGACCAGCAGGCCGTTTTTAGAAGCTTTGGCATCGTAGGTATTGCCTTTTTTGCCAAAAAACCACATGCCATCATGGTTGTCACCCATACGCCACTCAAACGACTCAGCGGACTGCTCACGGTTGTCCTTCCAGTCGGCGATACCAGACATCAGCGGTGTCCCTAGTGGCAATATCATCTCTGCCTGATAGCCTTCCGCCACACTCATGGTATCGGCTGTCGAATGCGCCACTGCAGTGAATTTTAGGGTGTCGGGACGTTTGAGATTTCCTTGTGCTGGGATGGCGGCTTGGTCATCGTCGCTGGGCAGGCGAGATGGGCTGTCGTCATCGTCGTCACTACAGCCAACCAAAGGCAGCGCCCCAAAAAACGCCGCCGCCGTCAGCCCTGTACCGCCTTTTAAGATATGGCGACGATGCATACGGCGATTGATGATGGTTTGAAATTCGATATTATTGCTCGTGTTTGAGTCTTCTACGGCTTCATGAGCGAGCGGTTTGTTCAATAACGTCATGTTCAGTCACCTTGCTATTTGGCTAGAGTGGCGTAAAGGGTGGGTTGCGGCTTTATCAAATCCACCACAACGATATAAGTTACGCTCAAGTCTACCGAGCATTTATGACAGTACGTTGACAATAGCCACATAATAACTCTAAAATCATAGTCATTATTTCAGGGAGTCATCATGACGTATAAGAATGTAACTGTCGCAGGAAGCGGCGTCCTAGGCTATCAAATCGCCTTTCAAGCTGCATATCATGGTTTTAATGTCATCGTTTATGACATCAGTGGTGAGGTGCTAGAGCAAGCTAAGTCAAAGTTTAATTGGATGTGTAAGGCCTTCAGAAAAGATTTAAGAGCGACGCAAGAGCAGTTAGATACTACGTTTGATAATCTTAGCTACACCTCAGATTTGGCAGAAGCAGTCAAAGACGCTGACTTAATGATTGAAGCCATTCCTGAGATTCCAGAGATTAAAGTCGAATTTTATGAAAAACTGGCCAATCTGGCTCCAGAAAAAACAGTATTTGCGACCAATACCTCAACCTTACTGCCGAGCCAATTTGCTGAATCAACAGGACGGCCTGCTCAGTTCCTAGCGCTACATTTTGCCAATAAGATCTGGATGCATAACGTCGCTGAAATCATGGGGCATCCTAGAACCGATCCTAAAGTATTTGATGAGGTAGTCGCGTTTGCGACAAATATCGGTATGGTGCCAATGCCGCTGTACAAAGAGCAACCCGGCTATATTATGAATAGCTTATTAGCGCCGTTTATAGACGCAGGTTTGCAACTACTAGCCAAAGAAGTGGCTGATCCGCATACCATCGATAAGACTTGGATGATAGTGACCGGTGCGCCTGTCGGACCGTTTGGTATCTTAGATACCATAGGGATCAACACCGCTTATAACATCACTAAGATGTCTGCTGAGCGGACTCAAAGCCCTGTGAGGTTTAAGGCGGTTAAGTATCTAAAAGAGCAACTGATTGATCAAAATAAACTAGGCGCGGCAACTGGCGAAGGATTTTATAGCTATCCAAATCCTGCTTATATGAATCCTGACTTTTTAAAATAGTAGACCGCTTCTTACGCTGAATGTTTGCCCAGTTGAGCGCTGACTAGGCAAACACTTCCTAAAAGATATTGTAGAGCTATTAAATACAATCAAAATGAGACTTAGTGTTGTGGTTGAGGACTGAAGTCAGAATCAAGACAGCTCTAAGCTCATTTTAGGGCCAAACGGCTCATAGTGAACACTATCTACGCTGTGATCAAGCATCATAAGACCATCGACCATACTCTCCATAAATTGCGTATTCATGAATGACAAACGAGTATCTTTATAAGATTTATTTAAAATGAATTTTATAGCGTCATTCGTAAAACGCCAATGCCAATGACTATTGCAATCACTATGAAAAAGAAAACCCTACTAGCTATGTCACTAGTAGGGTGTGGAGTAAAGTACTTGCCAGCTTTATTGTTATTATTATTTTTTATTATACTCTAAAATGAGCTACTCATTAACGAACGCAATCTTCGTTAGGCCCGCGGTACTGGCAGCGGCTAGTACTTGCGCGACATTGTCATAGCGGCTGTCCTTATCGGCGCGTAGCTGAATAGAAGGGTTATCGCCGCTTACTCCTTGCTGCTGTAAGCGCGACTCAAGCTCTTCCATACTAATCGCCTTATCATCCCAAAACAGGCCTGCATCTTTATCAATACTGATTTGAATGGGATCGGCTGGCGGCTCATTGATCTCAGCACTGGTTTGCGGCAGATTCAGCGGTACGGTTGGATTAAGTACCGTCGCCGTCAGTAAGAAGATAATCATCAATACCAGCATGACATCGATGAGCGGAATGAGGTTCATCTCATTCATACCTTGTGTGTCGTCATCACCTAATTGAAAAGCCATAGTTGTCTCTTATTCTCAGTTGTCTTCTTCTCAGATCTACTATCCTCAGTGCTTGTACTAATGCTGATATTGAGGCTGTGTTTGTTTGTTAGAAGTCGTTGCATCAACTCGTTCACTAGTCACAGCTCTTGGAGTAGACTCTGTCTTTGGTAGTGCATCGCGCGTAGACTGCGCTAGGAGGTCATGGGCGCGATCATTAGCATAATGCATAACTTTGCGGTTGATACGGATAGCTAGGTTATAAAACACCACTGCAGGTATCGCTACGGCAATACCAAGACCGGTCATAATCAAAGCCTCCCCTACTGGCCCTGCAACTTGCGCAAGTCCCGCCTGCCCGGTAGTACCAATGTTATGCAAGGCATGAAAGATCCCCCACACCGTACCAAACAGCCCAATAAACGGGGCAACGGCCGCCGTCGTGCCCAAGATTGGCAATCCGCGCTCACTGGCAAAGCGATAACGACCAATATGTTTGAGCAGCGTCTGCTCAGTGACGAGGCGCTGATCTTTACTATCGGATGCCGCTAGTTCAGCACGGCTTGCCTGAATCTGCTGCGTTAAGTCGTCAGCAACCGTCGCTGCTAATTTGCGGCTTTGAATAACACGGATGATACCTGTCACCCAAGAGAGTATCGACAATGCTAACAGCAAGAAAAACAGAGTTCTTGTCACCATATCGCTGTATTGCCAGTAGATTGCAAAGTCCATTGTAGACTCCTTATTTTTGGTTGCCCAAACTAAATAGTGGTTAGTATTTATCAGCTCTTAACTGTGATGAAAGCGCTTTTTTAGGGAATACGACGATAGCCACTAAGATATAACAGCAATAGACAAATTCACAATACCAGTAACCGGTACGCCATTTTGTATAAATGGGTTTAATTTACTACGTCCAAGTCGACGCTTGGCATCTCGAATTATCCGGCGGTCATTTGAACCCGTAACTGTGATATTGCTGATATTACCTTGCTTATCGACTCTAAACCTTAGGTTTAAGGTGAGTGCCTCATGAGTTAAACCCTCAAAATTAGGCTCTCTCGCCCATGATGCATCACTACCGCTAAAACTTACGGGCTCACTATTTGCCGCTGCAGCTTCAGCTTTTGCTTGAGCCGCTTCCTGCGCTGCACGTGCACGTTCTGCAGCGGCTTCCCTAGTCTTTTCCGCTTGTGCTAAACGCTCATTTTCAGCTTGCTGTCTAGCCAATGCTTGTTGTCTGGCTATTTCTTGCTGTTTTGCCAATTCTTGTGCGTTTATTCGTTCTTGTTCTTGCTTTTTGGCGTTTTCTTGGGCTTGTCGCTCTGCTTGTTTTTGCGCGTTTATTATCGCCTGCTGCTGTTTTTCTGCTAGCGCTTGCTCAGCTGCTTTTTTGGCTTGTACTTCTTGCTGGGTTTGCTGCGTCTTAACTGGTGGTTTAGGTTCAGGTTTAGGCTTTATGTCGGGTTTGGTTTTAGGCTCAGGCTTAGCTTTAGGTTTTGGTTCAACTTTAGGCTCAGGTTTAACCTGCGGTTCAGGTTCAGGTTTAGGTTGCGGCGCTACAGTAGCTACCGGCTTAGGCTTTGACTCAATGACTGGTTCCGGTGTTGGCTGAACTTCTACAACTTCAGGCTTTTTGATAATCGGTGTAATCATTTCGATTTCTAAGGGCGACACCTCGTTAGGCTCAGCGATAGTCACATCTGGTGTTTTGACATTCGCAAGTGCCCAACCTGTGATAGCGTGCAGCGCGATGACAGCGATAAATGTCCCGGTATAAAGGGTTGGAAAACTTTTTTTATTCGTTCTTTCAGTCATAACGATCTATCAAATTGTATTTGAGTGATTCATCTTATACGTTATAAGTCATTTGAGACTTATGGATATTGATGACATTAAGATGAGAGTTTTGCGAGCAATCAGTGCAACACAGGCCATCGGGCTGCTACGTCAGCAGCGCCTTTTAATATCATATTTATATGTTCAGTTATAAATGCAACGTCACTAAAGCTGTATTATAAATGATAATAATTATTATTACCATAATTAATTCGGTGTTAATTTGGTGTTATGGCAAATTCACTAAAAAATAAATCTAGTGCTACTAATAGTCCTACTAAGGTGACTAATATAGCAAGCCATGACTCTCAATATAAATCGACGACACTTAACAATAGCTAATGAGCGAGCTTACTTATCTTTACACGGTGAAATAGCGTTTTCAAAACTGACGGCTCTTAGATACACTGACGGTTGGACAATTAAAAATTAGAGTGGTAATGAAAGCAATAATAATAACCGTAAGCTGTCTAGCAGTTACGCTGACAGCGTGCGCTAAAGACAGTGTTACAGAGAATACTGAATCGTCTCAAACGCTACGTATCGCTGCTGCTGCCAACTTATCGGACGTCTTGCCGAAAGTTGTCGAAGGCTATAAAACCGATAATAATCAACCGAACCAAGAAATTGAGATCACTTACGCCTCATCAGGTAAGCTCTATGCGCAAATCACCTCAGGCGCGCCATACGATTTATTTTTATCTGCGAATCAGGCGTTTCCGGCCAAGCTTGCGACAGAAACACTAGCGACTGATCAGGCGAACAGTCAAAAAGACGCTCAGCCCTTCACTTATACTCAAGGTCAACTGGCGCTGTATAGCGTTATTCATCCGCTAAGCGAGATTAAACCAGCGGCTTTAAATGCATTATTGATGGCGAAATCTACTAAAGTGACTATTGCCAACCCGCAGCTCGCGCCTTATGGTAATTCCGCCAAAGCTTATCTACAAGCCCAAAATAGTTATGAGACTATGAAGACTCAAAAACGTCTTATACAAGCTGAAAACATCGGCCAAGCTTTTCAATATACGCATACCGGTAGTGTCGATTATGGCTTTGTTGCGCTGGCACAGCTGCTAGCTATCAAAGCAAAGCCTACGCAGTTTCATACCTTAGCACCGAATTCTTATCCGTCGATATTACAAGACGGTATAGTGCTCAGTGAGCGACCTAGCGCTGCTGGATTTTCAGAGTATCTACGCTCTGAGGCTGGGCAACAGTACTTTGCTGATGCCGGCTATCTACCGGTTCAGTAATTAATCTTGCTATCGACTAAGCCAGCAATATTTTTAACGATTTTCATCTGCTCTTTTGACATTATCAGGACTGGCGGCATAAATCGTATCTAACTCTGCTGTTGTCAGGTAGCGCTCGGCAATAGGAAACAAGTCACGCTCTTCAAAACGAATATGGTCGTATAACAAAGTGGCGAGCGCTTTGACTTGGGCGGCGCTGATAGGATGGCTTTGAGAGTTTGCAGAGTCTTGGGCTTGGCTCACAAGAGCCTGCAGAGACTTATGTTGCTCATTGAGCGTGGTAAGCGCGGAAGCGACTTCGGGTTTACTAATACTATAAGGCAATAGCGCCGTCGCGATCAGATGATCTTCAATCGCAAAGTGACTTTGCAAATCATCAATATATGAAGTGAGCTTGTGCCAGTGCTTACTGATATCTTCAGGATTATCAGAGCACTCCTTGGCATGGCGAGAGATGTTGAGACCTAAATGATGTTGGCGAGATAAAGGCTGTAGTTGCGCGGCGCGTTTCATAGTGAGTCCTTGTCGTGACGTCTTTTTAATAGCCAACCCTCATTGATTGATATTATCTCTGAGTGCTACTATCTCTTAGTGCTACTAACTCTGATTGAGACTATCTCTAAACTGCAGATAAGCTGTCGTCACCGCCTCAGCATCTTCAAGCTGCGGATAATGACCCAACTCTGCCAGCTCAGTGACATCATTAGCATTACTGGCATTAGATATTAATTGCCGATAGCGCTGAGCCATGTGCTGGCCTGAGATAGGGTCTTTGCTACCGTTAATAAGCTTGACCGGAACATTACTTTCGATAATGGCTTCAACCCACCTCTCACGGTGCTGCTGACGCTGCGGTATATAGTCAATGAGCTTATGCATCACCGCAAGACCGTTATTATGATTGAGCAGCTGCCATAAACTATCGACAACCTCAGGAGTCGGCGGCGTATTGGGTCCAAAGATGCGCCGTAGATTGTCTGCAAATTTGCGTTTAGTGATAAGCTTGGACACTAATGGCCCTAAAGGCGAGAGTAGTAATTTTTGGATTAACACCGGCTTATGGGTTTCTGGGAACAGACCACCATTTAATAAACATACACTAGCGATACGCTGTTTTGCGCTACCCTCACGCTGTCTGGCGAGCAGCTCTTGCGCTACTGTATCGCCATAGTCGTGAGCTAATATGTGATAGTCCGTGATATTAAGTTTATGCAAATAATACTCAAAAATATCCGCTTGCTCCGTTATCAAGTAGCGCGCGTCTTTAGGCTTGGCCGAAAACCCAAACCCTAGCATATCAAGCGTAATCACATAGTAGCGCTGGGTCAGCGCCTGCCACATGCCCTCCCAGTCCCAGCTGGCACTTGGATAACCATGGATGAGCACAAGCGCAGGCGCACTTTTATTACCGCCCGTGCGAGTAAAAATTTGCTGCCCATTGATCGACTCAAGCTCTCCTTGTTGTCGCCACTGCGCCAAAGTAATCATAACTACTCCGCAAATGAGGGATCGGTACGGCGTAGTTTGCGGAGTAGTGCTGGCCAAGCGATATCACCACCTGCGCCTCTCGTCACCTCTTTTGAAGCCGCTTGAATACCGGCTAATATCTGCGGCGGTATATGAGTCAGATTACCACCGCCGCTTTGCGCTTTGATTTGCACCTCGCAAGCTCTTTGCATGATATACATAAATAAAAAAGCATCCGCGACCGTGCTGGCGCAAGTAAGCAAGCCATGATTACGTAGAATCATAAAGTTTGCATCGCCTAAGTCTGCGACCAGACGTACTTTTTCATCAGGGTTTAGCGCCACCCCTTCATAGTCATGATAGGCCAGGTTCGATAGTGGAAAGAGCGACTGCTGTGATAAAGGCAGCAAGCCCTCGGTTTGAGCTGACACCGCCACGCCGTCGCTAGTGTGTAAGTGCAGCACACAATGTGCATCGTCACGGGCGTTGTGTACGGCGCTATGAATAGTAAAACCGGCGGGATTAATATCATACTTCGATGGCGCAACTTTTTCGCCGGCCTGATTGACTTTTACCAAGTTTGAAGCGGTAATCTCTTCAAAAAATAAGCCATAAGGATTAATCAGAAACTCATCTTCTGTATCGGGCACGCGCGCTGAGATATGGGTGAAGACCAAATCATCCCAGCCATACATGGCGATTAATCGGTAGCAAGCGGCCAAATCAACGCGCATCTGCCATTCTGCGGCGCTGACGTTGTCTTTTACAGTCGCAGCTGAGTTATTTAGATCGTTTGTCATGTCATTTTGCATGGTGTCATCCTTTACTGTGTTCGCTCTTTAGAAATAAGCGCTGTTGTCCGTTACTTCATTCTAAACACTTTTATTGGCTCAAAGCTATCCCTAAAAATGAGCAGTCATCATCCTTTGCTGCCTGACATAATATTGCGCTTGGTCAGTTTTAGCGTACTGCCGCCCTTTGTAACCGCCAGTCACGCTAGCCTGACTACGCTCGGCCGGATTTCTGCTAAAATTGTGTCATAATGTTACCGCCGTAAATAACAGCTACCATAATAGCCAAATTAAAAAAAATAACGGAATAAAATCAGTTCAATTAAGATAGCTCAATAAGCAGCAACAACAATAGGAAAGGTTTGCTATGCGACTACACTCACTTTTTCAAAAAATGCATGACCGTACGCCAAAGCTTGGTAAAGCGGTATCATTAGCGACAGCGACAGGGGTTATCGTTGGTAATAGTTTCGCCGGTAGTATTCCTATCTGGCTAATGGGCGCCACCAAAATCATTACCGGAGCTGACATCGCTGACAAAACCGTGATAAAAATCGCCAACTACTGGATTAATAGTAACAATACTTTGATCGATACCATCTTACCCAAAAAGGACTGGCGCATTAGCCTACCTGATGATATCGATGTCCAAGGCAAATATTTACTGGTGAGCAACCATCAATCGTGGGTCGATACCAGCATTGTGCAATACATCAGTCGCGATCGTCTGCCTTTGACGCGGTTTTTTACTAAGTTTGAGCTGATATATATCCCTATCGTCGGTCAGACCTTTTACTTTTTAGATTTCCCGATGATGCGTCGCCACTCTAAGCAAGCCGTGACCAAAAACCCAGCACTGGCAGGTAAAGATATCATTGAGGCCAAACGTGCTTGCGCGCTATTAAAAGATAAGCCTTTTACTTTGCTCAACTATTTAGAAGGTACGCGCTTCACCCCAAAAAAGCGTAATACTCAGCAATCACCTTACACGCATTTGCTTAAACCAAGAGCTGGAGGTCTGGCGCTAGCGATCAATGCTTTGGGCGATGAGATCGATGGTATCTTAGATATGACCATCGTCTACCCTGATGGCGTGCCCACTTATGGTGAGCTGTGGCAAGGGAAAATCAAGCGCTTGGGAGTCGATGTCCGGCATATCGAAATCCCTGACGAGCTATTTGCAAGTCTACAAGATGGCGGTTATGAGAACGACTCTGCTACTAAAGAGCAGATGTTTGCGTGGGTTGAGCATCTGTGGCGTCAAAAGGACGAGCGCATCACGTCGATGTTGGCTGAGTTTGAAGAGTAAATAAGCTACATATAATAAAGAACTGCCAATTATCATAAAATATTTTTAAAATGGTGAGAGTGACGTATACTAATAAGACGTCATAGCAACGGTACTGACGGATATGTACTACTAACGATGATAAGGATATGCAAATGTTAGGAAAAATGATGCATCAACCGCTACTGATCAGTAGCTTAATTGAGCATGCTGCTCGCTATCATGGCGATACTGCCGTCTACTCAAAAGAAGTCGATGGCACGATGACCCAAAGCGATTGGGCGAGCATCTCAGACAACTCAAAGCGGCTGGCTAATGCACTACAAACGCTAGGTCTTAAGTCCTCAGATCGCATCGCGACTCTGGCCTGGAACAACCGCCGCCACTTAGAGGCTTGGTACGCCATCTCCGGCAGCGGTATGATCTGCCACACTATCAACCCGCGTCTCTTCCCCGAGCAGCTCGCTTACATCGTTAACGACGCTGACGATCAGGTGCTATTCTTTGATATCACTTTTTTGCCGCTCATCGCCGCTATCAAAGATCATATCAAAGGCATCAAGCATTTTATCTTGTTGGGCGAGCGCAACGAGGCAGTGCTAGAGCACTTCCCAGATGCGCTATTCTTCGATGAACTCATCAATGAGCAAGAGTCTGAATTCGACTGGCCAGAGCTTGATGAAACCACTGCTAGCTCGCTATGCTACACTTCAGGCACTACGGGTAATCCTAAAGGCATACTCTACTCCCATCGCTCCTCAGTGCTACACGCTATCGCACTGTGTATGCCGGATGTCTCATCGCTATCCGCGCAAGATGTGCTACTGCCCGTTGTACCGATGTTCCATGTCAACGCTTGGGGCACGCCATACGCCGCGGCGATCGTCGGCTGCTCTTTGATCTTGCCAGGACCCAACCTCGATGGTGACAGCCTGGTCTCAGTGATTGATGATTATAAGGTGACCATTGCGCTAGGCGTGCCGACCATTTGGCAGGGCTTATTGAACGCGGCGAAAAAGAATGGTAGCAAACTTGAGAGCATGACGCGGACTATCGTTGGCGGCGCTGCTTGTCCGCCCTCCGTGATCAAGACTTTCCGTGAAGACTTCAACTGTGATGCGATACATGGTTGGGGCATGACCGAGACCAGCCCGCTTGGTACTATGAATCAAATCAAAGCCAAGCACAAATCTTTGAGTAAAGAGGAGATCAACGAGCTGCGCAAATCACAAGGGCGTCCGCCTTATGGCGTTGAGCTGCGCTTGATGGATACTGAAAACCCAGAGCAAAGAGTTGCTGAGGATGGCGAGTCGCAAGGTCGCTTGCAGATTCGCGGACACTGGATCATCGATGACTACTTCACTCATAGACCAGACGCTATCACTGACGATGGCTGGTTTGATACGGGTGATATCGCTACCATCGACGCTGATGGCTATATGAATATTCGTGACCGATCCAAGGATCTGATCAAGTCAGGCGGTGAGTGGATATCCTCAGTGGAGCTTGAAAACATCGCCGCCGGTCATCCTGAGGTAAAAATGGCCGCCGCTATTGCCGCAAAGCATGAACAGTGGAGCGAGCGTCCGGTATTGATAGTGGTAAAAGAGGATGGCTCAGAGGTAACCGAGGCACAGATATTGGAGTTTTATCAAGACAAAGTTGCCAGTTGGCAAATTCCTGACAAAGTCGTGTTTGTTGATAACATCGTGTTAAATGGCGCAGGCAAGATGGTAAAAACTGACTTGCGCGATGAGCATGGTGATGTGCTGCTAAATTCGTAGGTTAGACTATAGAGTCCGCGTCACAAAAAAGCCTGCTACTACGCAGGCTTTTCTTATATGAGTATCAAATGACTATTACTATACCATCTAATCAGGACAGCTCGCGTAAGTGCAGCCACAGCCGCGTATCTAGCTCAACTTGATGATAGTCTGGCTGCATATGATGGCACAGCTGATAAAACGCTTTACTATGATCTTTTTCTTTAAAGTGTGCGAGCTCATGAACCACTATCATCCGCAGAAATTCGAGCGGCGCTTCTTTAAAGACACTCGCTACGGTGATGCTGTTGTGCGACTTGAGCTTACTGCCCTGCACTCGCGACTGATAAGTATGCATGCCTAGCGCTTGTTTTAGCGTGCTAAGCTTACTGTCGTACTTCACTTGCGATAACGGAGCGCTTTTACGCATGTAGTCGTTTTTTATCTCATTGATATATTGATACAGCGCTTTGTCGCTTTGAATTTGGTGCACGTTTGGATATTTATTATTCAGGTACTCGCCAAGCTGACCACGACTGATAAGCTTGGCCACTTGTGTTTGAATAGACTCAGGATAATGGGCGATGTATTTAAGGGTAGTCATACATAATGCTCATAAGGTTTATTTTATACTGTATCAAATATTCTAAGATAGAGCCTGACATGCTTTGACAAAGTCCTCAGGCGTATTAAAATTCGTTAAGTACTGCCACTGCGGATCAAAAGCGACTTTTTGGCAAATCGGCTCTATAAAACGCATGACACGGCGTTGACCGCTATCGAGATAAGCGCGCAGTTCAGGCTCGATAGCGAGTTGATACAAGCCTAATAACGGATATAAATGGCTATCATCGCTTAGGCAAACGACTGCTCTAGCGTGTAGGCTGCGGTTGGTAGCAGCGCTTAGCTGTTGCCAAAGCTCGGTGGCTTTAATTAAGCTATCACAGCTGATAACCAGTAAGTAATCAGTCAGACTATTTTTAGAACTAGTATCCTTAACGAATGAAATGCACGTTTGCAGCGCTGATTCAATGGCGGCTAATGCGCCGCCTGTGTTTTTGTACTTATCATCAGTCTTGCTATTATCTGCTTTTTTATCATTTTGACCATAGTCCTTGATATGAAAAATAGGCGCTTCGGAGCGAGCCGCTAACGCTTCATCTACCTTAAACCCATGCTCATTATCAGCAATCATAATCGGCACGTTTAATCTCATCGCGTGTCTGACATGATAGTTCAGTAACGTCTCACCACCGGGCAGCCTGAGCTTGGCTTTGGGCGTACCCATACGCTTAGAGTTGCCGCCTGCTAAAATGACCACTCCGGCTAATCTCATATGTTTTATGACCACGGGAATGGCTGCACTTCTACTTGCTCGCCTGCCAATAGATTACCGCTATCTTTTGCCAAAACGATCAAACAATTGGCTTGGCTTAACTGCTTGATACGGTGCGATTGCTGTTTGCTAAAGGCTTTTACGGTAAAACTGCCATCACTGTTTTGGGATAATACGCCGCGCTGAAAGTCTTTTCGTCCAGCTGACTTACGCACGTCATTGTCTAGTGTCGCCTGTACTGTCCTTACCATCGGCATATCATCGGCACTGACGCCAGATAACCGCCACAAAGACGGTATTACTAGCTGTAGCGTACCTACCAGAGTAGATAATGGGTTGCCCGGTAGCCCAAAAAACAAGACAGGCTTGGCAAGCTTATTATCGCTATCGCCTAATAACTCGCCAAAGACAAAAGGCTTGCCCGGTTTCATCGCGACTTTATAGTGATTGATTTTGCCTAATTGCTCGATAACCGTCGTCAAAAAATCATAGTCACCGACCGACACGCCTGCGCTAGAGAGGAGCACATCGCATTCTCTCATAGCGGTAGTGACAGTCGCGACAGTCTGCTCTAAATTATCAGGGATAATACCGTAGTCTTCGATAGTTACTGGCAATCCTGCCAAGAGTGTTTTCAGCGTTGGGGTGTTAGAGTTATAGATTTGCGCTAGGCTCTGTAGCGGCTGACCGACAGCGACTAGCTCATCGCCTGTCGCCATGACGCCTACCTTTAACGGCTGATAGACTTTGACTTTTGCCACTCCAAGATTGGCTAGTAAGCTAATGTCGGCAGGATTAAGACGCTTGCCTTTTTGTAGTACCACCTCGCCCTCTGCAATCTCCTCGCCTTGCTTACGAATATTATCATCGGCTTTCGCGGCTTGCGTCAGCGTTATATGATAAGGCTGAGACTTATCGATGGATTCGCGTATCTCAGCAAAGTTGGTATTCTCTTGCATGATGACCGTATCGCTATCGTCTGGCACCACAGCACCGGTAAAGATACGAACCCCTTGTCCCGCAGTGAGCTTACCCGTATAAGGACTTCCCGCTTGCGATTCGCCCACGATTTCGATACTAGTGTCTGCATCGAGCGCGCTACCCGCTGCGATACTGTAGCCATCCATCGCAGAGACGTTTTGTCTGGGTATATTGAATGGCGAGCTAATATCCTCCGCCAAGATATGATTTTGGCACTCAAGCAAATCGATCGTTTGTACCCTGCGTTTGCTTACAGGAAAGTCCGTTTGATTATAGCGCTCAATACGCTCAGTGATCGCTTGTTGCAGCGCTTCTAAGGTAATCATAAGATGGGTACTCACTTATAAATATGTATACGCGTCATTATAGTCGTTAACTGCCAAAACAAAGAAATCTTTAATAAAAATAGCTTTTAAAAAAAACAATCTCACATAGCTCTAATATCTTGAATAATAAGTCACTCTATCATCACGAAGAAACCCTGCAAGCCCTAAGCCATAACGCTCAGCCACTCGCACTGCGGTACTAGTCGGCGCGGACATCCCCACTAGCCAAGGCAGCTGCATCCTTACGGCTTTTTGCACCAGCTCAATCGATAAGCGTGAGGTCATCACCACGCAATCAACCTCTGCCTTTTGTCGTAATTGCCAACCGATCAATTTATCTAATGCATTGTGCCGACCCACATCTTCGAACAGATATAACTTATCTTTGTATAAAGTCGCCGCCGCATGTACCGCCCCTGTCAGCTGATGAGTGTGCTGCGTAGCATCGATTTGCGCTCTAATATTTAGTAGATACTCTAAACGAGGTTTGGCAGTTAACTGTGTGCTGTTATTGGCATAATCACTAAGATCCGGCAAAGCTTGACTCAATCCTGTGATACCGCACATACCGCAGCCTGTACGCCCTGCCAGCTGCCGCTTTTGCGCTTGAATGCGCTGATGACAACGCTGGCTCAGTACCAGCTCGACCAGATAGGTATCGTAATCTAATAAGTGCGCAAAACTAGAGTGGTCAGTAGAGTTATCAGCATCATCGACTCCCACAGCATCTTGGTTAAAAGCCGTCAACTTAGCGTCATCGCTTAGGTGCGTCACTTCCCAATCGAGCAAATCACGACTTTGCTCAATCAGCCCCTCGCTATACAAAAACCCAAGCGCCAAATATTCAAGCTGATTGGGGCTCGCCATCAACACTGCATAATGAATGCCGTTGATAACGATAGCGACCGCCGCCTCTACCGCAAGACTCGCGGTCTGGTTGTCGATAGCAACCGGCTTTGCACGCTTATTCTCAGACGGTGTTAGATTCGGAGCGTTCTCTAGAGCGTCTTTTAGGGTATAGTAATGTTTTTGCGTAGGATGGCTGCGTGCTAGCGGTACTGCAGATGTTGAAGCAGTGTCTTGCTCTACCTGTGTGTAGATCATGTTAGTGCTATCTTTAGCCATCATCAGTTAGCGAACTCACTTATCATTTACTATTAAAAATGGTGGGTTATACGAAGACAACCCACCTTATCATTACCACCGGACAAACCGTTAAGCCGAGACAGCGTGACCCTTGGCAACAGAGTCTTGGCGGACTTGCTCGGTACTGACTCGCTCTACTATCACCGTTGAGGACTTATAAGCGGGTATGTGCGAACTTGGCGCATGGGTATCTAAATCGAATAAGTCATTACACTCAGGATAATACGCGGCTACTGCATTGGCAGCGATGTCCATCTCGGTCAATACTAGCGGCCCTAACGTACGCATTTTCTCATGGCTATCTTGGCGAGAAATAGTAACTTTATCGCCTTTTTGCCAGCCCAAACGGCTGATCTCATCTGGATGCATAAACAGCACATCGCGGCGCTCGGTTTGACGATAGCGATCTTGGTGACCAAATATCATAGTATTGAACTGATCGTGACTGCGCACGCTAGTGAGCTGCCAGACTTTTTGTAAGTCATTAGCTGCCGCATTCTCATCCAAGCTATGATCTATCTCAGCTTGCAAGTCCTCAGACGCCTCTGCCATCTGCCGAGCGACAAAGGTAATCGGATACTTAGGTACTTCAAACTGTGCTTTGCCACTATCGGTATTCCAGACCCGATGACGCGCTGGATGATACAGATGGAAGCCGCGATCCGCCTCGCGCACACGGTGATTGAAGTCCTCAAAACCATCGATGGCTTGCGCCACATAATCACGAATAATATCGAAGTCTTGGCTCATTGCTTGCCAAGGGATATCGCTATCTCCTAATACATACGCCGCTAAGTCCGCGATGATCTGCACCTCTGACTTAATGTCTTTGCTGATAGGTTTGAGGTTACCTTGCGAGCGTGAAACCTGACACATAGAGTCTTCGGTAGTGGCAAACTGCTCGCCTTTTTTGGTAATAATCTTCTCAGTACGGCTAATACACGGCAAGATAATATTGTTCGCGCCTGGATAGAGCATAGTGCCATTGAGCTTAGTACCGACAAAGACATTGAGCTGGGTCGTTGTGAGCGCTTGCTGAATAGCGCTCATATCAGGAGCGGCGACTGCATAGTTACCGCCCATACTGACAAAGGCTTTGAGCTTACCTTCGATTAGTGCTTTAGCGCCACCGACGACATCGAAGCCATCCTCGCGCGGCATTTCACGCTCAAAGACACGCTCTAAGCTATCGAGCAGCTCTTGCTTAGGACGCTCATGCACGCCCATAGTGCGATCGCCTTGCACATTTGAATGTCCGCGTACCGGAGAAGCGCCCGCCCCATCGACACCGATCATACCCATCAGCAGCAGTAGGTTAGTAATCATCGCTACGTTATCATCGCCTTGCACATGCTGGGTGATACCCATGCCCCAAGTACAGATGGTCTTAGGGCTAGCGGCGACTTGCTTGGCTAGCGCGACAATCTGCGCTTGCTCGATACCGCAGCCAAGCTCAATATCCGCCCAAGTTTGCTGATCAAGCCACTGCTGCAAAGGCTCATACCCTGAGGTATGCTCGGCGATAAAGCGCTCATCAATTTTATTATTGTCAATCAGCCACTTGGCTAATCCTGTCAATAAAGCAGCATCGCCGCCGATCTGGATTTGTACCACATCATCGACCATAGCATCGCTTTGGCCCGCTGCCATATGGCTCGGCTTTTGCGGATTTCTAAAGGCACTTAGGCCCTGCTCGCGCATTGGGTTGACGGAGATAATCTTGCAGCCTTGTTTGTGCGCGTGAGCGAGCATCTCAAGCATACGCGGATGGTTCGTTGCTGGATTTTGTCCGAACATAATGATCAGTTTGGCTTGCTCGAAGTCTTCTAGCATCACCGTTGCTTTACCGACGCCTAGCTGCTTACCGAGCATGACTGAGGTCGGTTCGTGACACATATTGGAACAATCAGGTAGATTGTTAGTGCCATAGCAGCGCACAAAGAGCTGGTATAAGAAGGCCGGCTCATTGGTGACGCGGCCTGAAGTATAAAACAACGCTTCATCTGGTGAGGCAAGTTTATTGAGCTCATCAGCGATGATTTGATACGCATCATCCCAAGCGATAGGCAGATATTTGTCTTGTTTGGCATCATAGCGCATCGGCTCAGATAGGCGACCGCTATGCTCAAGCTCATAGCCGCTCCAGCCTTGTAGCTCGGTCACAGTATGGCGAGCAAAAAACTGAGCATCGGCTTTCACGGACATGGTTTCGCTAGCGAGTACTTTAATCCCTGTTTCGCAGACATCAAGGGTCTTATGCGACTTATGATCCGGCCAAGCACAGCCTGGACAATCAAAACCGCCATCTGGCTGATTGCTTTGTAATACGCTCAGGCTACCACGCAAGAACGACTTATAATCCATAAGTTTGCGCGTAGAAGCCACTAGCGCCGGCCAGCCTGCCGCAGGATGGGAATAAATAGGAATTTTTCGCATAGCAAACCTCGCGCACAAATGAGTGAAAAACCGATAGTGATGACTTTATCTTAGCACTACTTTTACGCAAATAAACGCGCCTATAATAAAAAGTAGCAAAACTCCTTAAACCAGCACCAAATGAGTCATATTAATCCTGCATAATCTTATACTTAAATCTGCATCGGTTGCTATGCATAATTGTTGTTTATCTATTATAAAAACACCATAAGAACAGCATAAAACTAGCTATAAAAGCAGCTATAAATATTGACTGTCATTCGCTCTTTACAAGGGTGCCAATTTTCATTAGCGCTCTTAATTTTTATCAATTTTCTTAACTAGGAAGCTCTTATTGGGCTTGCCTATCTGTATCACCGATGCTTGTATCCCGTCCACCTTTCTACTCTACTTTTATAAAGACACTGGGCATATAAGACACTGAGTAACCTCTTTTTATCACTCTATTTCTATTTTTATCACCCTATTTAAGTAAGGACGTACCATGATAGCTATTAAGCGTTCACGCTTAGCAGTAGTAACCGCAAGTCTTAGTGCCACCTTAGCACTTAGCGCTTGCGGGCCGGCCAATGACGATATCGCTCATAGTGAATCGAGCACGGCTATGTATCAGGCCTATAATGACTCTATGACTAAGATGCACAGTGAGATGATGTTGGGCATGGGCTACAACGACCCTGATTCAGCTTTTACTCAAGGAATGTTAGGCCATCATCTCGGTGCCGTTGATATGGCTAATATTCAGCTCAAATACGGTAAAGACCCGGAGATGCTCCAACTGGCGCAAAAGATCATCGACGCACAAGAAGTCGAGATCGAACAGATGCAAAACTGGCTAAATAGCCATCCTGATGTCGCCGCCCCCATGGCTGACACTGGCGCTATGCAGCAAGCTTATGCCACTGGTATGAATGATATGCATGGTGAGATGACGCTTGGTATTACCGACCCTAATCCCGACATGGCCTTTGCACGCGGTATGCTCCCCCACCATAGAGGCGCGGTAGATATGGCTGAGGTACAGCTTGAGTATGGAAAAGATCCGGAGATGCTGCAATTGGCGCAAGAGATTATCGCCGCTCAGCAGTCGGAGATTGAGCAGATGCAAAACTGGATCAAAGCTAACGGCGGTGTAGAGTCTAACGCTCAATAGCGCCTTAGGCGGTCACAGCCAAAGAGCCAAACAAAGTTATCAACAAA
>OAOU01000076.1_pt1 | contig 19622 bp, 17 predicted proteins | sample 1470821 | NCBI WGS metagenome assembly OAOU01 (sample SAMEA3275579, study PRJEB22092) | marine metagenome | biome: ENVO:00000447 MARINE BIOME; feature: ENVO:00002042 SURFACE WATER; material: ENVO:00002010 SEAWATER | collected 2014-06-20T12:30:00+00 | depth 0 m
GTACGGAGCGGTGGTCAACGTCTCATCGATCGCGGCGATTGTGGCGGCAGCGGCCGGCGCGCCGGTGGTGAAACACGGCAATCGGGCAGCAAGCTCTTCCTCTGGCGCCAGTGACGTGTTAGGCGAGCTGGGGGTCAACCTCGAGCTCACTCCCGAGCAGGTGGCGCAGGTTTTTCATCAGGTGGGGCTCACCTTCGTGTTTGCTGCCAAGTTCCACCCGGGATTCCGTCACGCGGCAACCGCCAGAAAAGACCTTGGGATTCCGACAATTTTCAATATCTTGGGGCCGTTGTGTAACCCGGCGCGGCCGGAGGCCAGTGCAGTGGGGGTGTCCAATCTGGAGCGCATCCCTCAGATCGCCGGGGTGTTTCGCACCCGTGGCGCCACGGCACTGATTTATCGGGGGGATGACGGCATCGACAAAATGACCACCACGGGATACTCCCGAGTCTGGGAGGTCACTCGTGGGGAAATGGTCGAACACGTCATTGATGTGAGTGAGCTCGGTCTGCCGAAGGCTGACATTAAGGACTTGTTGGGTAAAGATCCGGCGCACAATGCGGAGCTCGCTCGGGGAGTGCTCTCAGGCCAGCCAGGACCCGTACGCGACATCGTGGTGTTGAACGCCGCTGCAGGCCTGGAAGCATTCGACTTGGTCTCGGATGCTGACCGCCACAGCAGACCATTGCGCGAGCGACTCATTGAGAAAATTGACGTCGCGTCACAGACAATCGACAGCGGTCAGGCCCACGAGAAATTTACTCAGTGGGTCCAGGCGACTCAGTCGGTGGAGTAGGGGCGTGAGCCCGGACCTCATTCGACAGGACGCCCGCGAACACTTGTTTTGACATAATAATGATTATCGGAACTTAAGACCAGGCAGGACCCTGTTTATAACTGGGCTCCCGCCTCTACCGCCTCTTGACGCGTTGGCATGGAGAGCGCTGCTCCACGCCTCGAACTCACGATTGCCGCCACAACCAAAGCGTTTCTCGTCATGGCTATCCAGCCGTCGTGGTCGTCTGGCATTCCTGTTGTGGCCAGTTGGTGGACCATGGCTGCCATCGTGGCGTCTCCAGCCCCCGTCGTGTCCACCACTGGCAAAGTGCCGCGTAACGGGATGTCGGTCGATTCTGATTCGGTAATCAGTGTGACTGGCTCGCCGCCTTTGGTCACCAAGAGCGCCTGTGCTCGACCATCGAGGGTGGCCGAGGCAAAGGAATCCACTGATTGGTTTGGATAGGCGGCCTCGAGGTCTTCGATACTGATTTTCACAAAATCTGAGGCGTTAATCAGCCGTCCCAGGCGCTGACGATAGTCATCCCAATCGTCCACCATGCGGGGTCGGACATTGGGATCGAAGGTGAGGAGTCCCTCGGCGACGGCGAACGCTTCGGTAATGGCTTCGTGGGTCATGTCCTCCAGGACGGCCAGCGAGCCTGTGTGCACAACAGCTGCCGAGACAATCTGCTGCCGATTAGCAATTGCTGGTGGCACAAACCCGTAGGAGGCGGGGCTCGCGTAAAACGCATACTGCGGTTCTGGGCCAATAAACGACGTCATCGCAATCGTGGTGTTGCACTCCGAGACAACTGGGGACAAATCCAAGCCAACGCCCTCACCAGCCAGGAAGTGCCGGAGTTTCTCACCGAGTGCGTCATCGGCAAATGACCCGGCAAATTCCACCTCTGAGCCCAACCGGCGGGCTCCGACGGCCACATTAAACGGAGACCCTCCCCACGCCGCCAAATAGGTCGGCTGGACATCATCGGCGACCTGGATCATGTCGACCAGGGCCTCGCCAATGGAAACAATCTGTCCGCTCACTGCCCCGGTCCCTTCACCGTTGAAAAGAGTCTCTCAAGAATGCCAGGCAAGTGGCGCGGCTCAAAAGGATCTGACGTATGGGTGATCTCCTCCAGGCTCCACCACCTCCAGGCAGTGACATCGATGTGCTCGGACTCAGTCCACCCAGCGGTGCTGATCTCGAACTCTGTGTCTACGGCAAGAGCAAAAAACTGCTGGTGGGCGCCCGGGAAGATGGCGTCATCGTAGGGCAGTGGAATCTTCTCCTCATAGATCTTCGGTCCCACATCGGCCACCACAAGACCTGTTTCCTCCAAGACTTCTCGCTTGGCAGCCTCCTCGTGGGTCTCCCCCGGGTCCACTCCCCCTCCCGGAAGAATCCACCGCGACCAATTACTGCTGTCGGGAGCTCTTGTCCACATCAACAACACCCGCTGATTAGGCGTATGCAGAATGACCCGACTGGTGGGTCTCAGGCCCCAAAACACCTCTAGCTGGGTTGAAAGGAGCTGGTGTCGCCCACAAGACGGGAGTGGTCGTCTGGAATATCGTCCACGATGGCCTTTGTGACCTCCGCCGCAAATTCTTCGACGTTGTAGATCTTTCCAGCCACTTCTTTGCGCTCCTCGAGAGCTCCCGGATGCATTCTGTTGAGCAGCGTGGCCGTCACTGTGCCTTCGATCATGTCGCCCGAGACCACCACGAAACCAATTCCTTTGCCATCCAAATCATCGGCCATGGCACGCAGGGCATCCTCACCCGCGCGCTTAGACAGCGCCACGGGTCGGTATTCGGGCATGGTGTCGACGTCTCGAATGAAATGTGCCTGATGGCTGGTGATGAAGACCACGCGGGCTCCCGCACCCATCAGTGGAAGTGCCGAGGTCAACATTCCGACTTGCGCATCGCGGTTGAGCTTCATGGCGTAGTCCTGCTCGACATCCGCCTCCATGCCGCCAGAGGCGTTCAACACGAGAACATCGAGCCCGCCGAGTTCATCCTGCACCGTATTCATCATGGCCATAACTGCCACCGGGTCTGTCAGGTCAGCCCCGGCGGTGTGGGCGACTCCCCCGGCATCACGGATTGCCTGCGCGATTTTTTCCGCACGGGCTTCTTTATTGCGGTAGTTGATGACAACGCTCGCACCAGCATCCGCGCAGAACTGCGCGACCTGCGCACCAATTCCCCTCGATGACCCAGTGACAAGAACACGCTTGCCGACGAGGTCTGTCGGCTCTAAGGGGTTTTCAGACATGCCCACGACCCTAGCAACGGCCCAGACCGCAGACGGGAGCCCAGGGCACGTGTCGACTCAGGCAGAATCGTCAAATGCCATCGGTTTTCCCAGACATCCCACAGCTCGTGATTGCCCATCGTGGCCTCGCCCTCGGCATTCCCGAGAACACCCTCACAGCCTTTCAGTTAGCCGTGGACCATGGGGCTGACGCCCTCGAAACCGATGTGCACGTGTCGAAAGACGGCGTTGCCGTCCTGTCCCACGACCCCGATTTGATCCGCCTGACCGGACAGCCAGAGCGGATCAACCAGTTCACGGCTTCAGAGCTCGCCGCCACAGACCTCGGTGGAGAGACGGTACCGACGCTGCTGGAATTTCTCGACGCGTTTCCGAATCACCCGGTCAGCGTTGATGTGAAAGAAGAGGCCGCGATCGAACCGACGATTGAGGCCATCCGCCAGGCACGGGCAGAAGACCGAGTGCTCCTCGCCTCCTTCTCCAACGACCGTCTCGCCACCCTGCGCCGTGCCCTCCCCCACTCCCCTGTGGTCTCGAATGCCAGGCACATCATCCCGGCGTACCTCTGGAGCCGTGCAGGACTCACCTCACGCGTCACCGGCGCTGTGCGCAGGATCGCGGCGGTGTTTATGCCGCCACGCGCACGCGGCGTTTCATTGATGGAGCCGCGGTTTCTCACACACCTTCGGGACGCCGGAGTCGTGACCGGTGTGTGGACCATCAACAAGCCCGACCAGATGGCTGATTACTGGCGCCGTGGCGTTCGGGCGGTGCTTACGGATCGAACGGATCTCGCTGTTGCCACGAGGGCAAGCCTCGCCGGCTGAGTCCCGCGACGACCACGGCGCCGAGACCAAAACCGGCGATGAACCATTCGAGGCTGTGGCCCACAATCACCGCGGGTGTGGTGTGGGACGCCGTGGGGACATCCCCAATCATGTATCCCTCGGTGTAGGTCGGAAGTCGGTCGAGCGTCTCACCCGTGGGTGTCATGATGGCGCTTGTCCCCACGGTGGAGACATTCACCACGCTTCGCCCCATTTCGATACCGCGGAGTCTGGCAATGGCGAGCTGCTGTTCAGACTGGTCGGTTTGGCCAAAGTCTGCGTTATTGGTGGGGGCAAAAATAATGTCGGCGCCCTCATCCATCATTTGCCAGAAGATCTCGTTATCGACGATGTCGTAGCAGATGGCGATGCCTGCGGTGTGGCCGTCGATGGTGAACACCGTGTCTCGCTCGCCAAAGGAGTAGTCCCTCGGCACGAGATCAAACAAGTCCGGGGCCAGTGGGTAGAAAAACTCCCGGTTTGGCAAATACTCGGCGAAGGGAACCGGGTGAATCTTGTCGTATTGATCGGTGGCTGCTGTCTGACCAGACCCCACCTCTTCCCACAGCAACACACTGTTAAAGGTGTCGTCCCCGTCGCGGGTAATCGCTCCCACGACGAGAGGGGCACCCATATTCCGGGTGACCTCATCGACAATGGCTCGGGCGTCGTCGTATCGAAGCGGATCGATATCGGAGGCGTTTTCTGGCCAGATGACGACATCCACCTCCTCGCCGTAAAGACCCTTGGTTACCTCATAGTGGTCCCGGAGGTTATCGCCTCGTTGGTAGTCGGCAAAGAGACCGGCGTCGGCGTTTCCCTGCACTCCCAGAACCCGGATGGTGTCGGTAATCGTCGCCGGAAACGCCGGCCACACCAAGACGAAAACCAACGAGGAGGCAACGACGCCCAGCCGGTGCAACCCCGACATTCTCTGCTCGAGAAGAAGCGCCACCCCCAGGGCTGTCAGCCACGCCAACAGGAAGCCAAAGCCACTCGTGCCAAGCCACGCCACCCAGTGGGTAAAGGGACTCTCGGAATGCGCGTGGGCCAGACGCCCCCAGTTAAATCCGCCATACGGCCACTCGGCGGCCACCACCTCGCGAATGGTCCATCCCGCCGCCAGTACCAGCGGGAGAAACCCGAGCCGGCCCAGTCGGCTGGGCCACACGCTTCCCACCCATCGCCAGGCAAGCGTCAGCACCACGAAACCAGCAGCAAACAGCGCTGTCTGGGCGAGGACAAGAGCAATCCAGGGAATCAGTCCTAAGTAGACCGTGAGCCACCAGATGTGGATGCCATAAAACGAGAAGCCGGCGACGGCTCCCACCAGCACCGCCGCCTTCACACTGAGCCCTCGGGCAGCGGACATCATCATCGCGGCGCCCAGCAGACTCAGCGGCCACCAGTTTGTATCCGGGTGGCCAAGATCCATCACCCAGCCGGCGACAGCTACTGACAACACCACCAGTGGCAGTGGAGTGTGGGACTGGAGGATCACGACGGAAGCCTAAACAAGGCTGCTGAGCGCGACGATACCGCGGAAGACCGCGGCTTTGGCTTCTCGGGCTGTGGTGCCAAGCGGTCCGCTTTCGACCTGTTCGATATGGTCCAGCACGTCAACGACCTGCTTTGCCAATCGGACAAAGTCCCCCACCGCCACATCGTCTTCGCCGATGACATCGATCAAATCGGCCCCGTCGGCCCAATGCCAAAGCGCGGCAGCCCGCTGCGCCGAAAGCGGTTCCGAGCCGGGAAGGTGGTGCTCTCGCTCTAAGACATCGAGCCTGGCCCACAACTCTTCCGTGGACTGCAGGGCGTCGCGAAGCCCGCCTGGTGGCAGCTCCCCGCGTCGAACCGGCATTTCCTCCGGCTTGGCCTCATAGACCAGGGTTGAGACCATGGCAGCCAGGCCTGGAACATCCAGATCCGACCAGAGTTGCCGCCTAATGGCCTCAGCAACCAGTAGATCGCGCTCGCTATAGATCCTGCGCAGTCTGGTGCCGTGGACACTCAAGGAGTAGTCCCCGTCGTCGGGGCGTAAGTAGTCGAGCTCTTCTAACACACCGACTACCCGGTTAAACACGACACCAATGGCGCCGGTACGTTTATCGATCTGTCCACGGATCTTCTCGGTGTCTCGGTGGAGCCGCCACCATCGCTCCGCCCAACGGGCATGGCTTTCCCGATCCGGACAGCTATGGCAGGGATGCTGTTTCATCGTGAGGCGAAGCTGGTCAATGGCGTGACGTTCCGCATCGGACGAGGTTTTACGCAGGGCTTTTTCTCGGTCGCTTAGCTCCCGGCGTAGCTCGGCATAGGCTCGGAAATCTCCCCGCTCGCAGGTGATGGCGTCTTCGTATCCGGCGAGTGATTCTTCGTTGTGGCGGACTTTCTTGGCAAGCTCCACCACGTGTCGGTCTGCTTGGAATTGGGCGAAGGAGCTTTCCAAAATGGTCCGAGTGGGTTCGTGACCAAACTGGGCAATCAAGTTCACGGCCATGTTGTAGGTCGGAGAAAAGCTGGAGCGCAGCGGATAGGACCGCCTGGAGGCCAGCTGGGCCACCTGTTCGGGGTTCATGCCCGGCCGCCAGACAATGACCGAGTGGCCTTGGGTGTCGATCCGGCGCCGACCCGCCCGACCCGTCAGCTGGGTGTATTCCCCGGCGGTAATGGGTTTTTTGGACTCGCCGTCAAACTTCTCGAGTTTTTCCAGCACCACGGTGCGCGCGGGCATATTGATTCCCAACGCCAGGGTCTCCGTGGCGAACACGGCCCGCAGGAGTTTGCGGCGAAAAAGCTCCTCGACGACTTCTTTGAAGATGGGCAGCAGGCCTGCGTGGTGGGCAGCGACCCCTCGGAGTAGTCCATCGAGCCAGCGGTGGTAGCCCAACACCGCGAGATCGTCCTCGTGGAGCCGCTCGCAGCGCTCCTCAACAAAGTCGACAATCTGGGCTTTTTCTTCCTGCGTGGTCAAGTCGATGCGATGCGAGAGCGCTGCCTCCACCGCCTTATCGCAGCCGGTGCGGGAGAAGACAAAGAAAATCGCTGGCAGGAGGTCTTCGGTCTCCAGCAGTCGGATGACTTTCGCGTGAGACACCCGCATCTGTCCCTGCCCGTGATAGCCCCGCGGGCCTCCGCGGCCGCGGCGGCGTCCGCGGTCAATCCCTCGCGTGCCGGAGCGCTGCAGTGAATGCACCAGTTGGACAACTTCTGGATTCACCTGAGGTGCTCCGCGGGACTGGTCCGAGCGAAACAGCGGCACCAGCCGCTCCCCAACCAGCATGTGTTGGTAGAGGGGAACGGGCCTGGTCTCACTGACCACAATGTCGGTATCCCCGCGGACGGTTTGGAGCCAGTCGCCAAACTCTTCCGCGTTGGAGACCGTGGCACTCAGAGAAATCAACTGCACATCGTCTGGCAGATGAATAATCACTTCTTCCCAGACGGCGCCGCGGAATCGATCGGCCAAGTAGTGGACTTCGTCCATGATCACGTAGCGCAGGTGGACCAACAATTCTGAGTCGGCATAGAGCATGTTCCGCAGGACTTCGGTGGTCATAATGACCACGCGCGCGTGCGGGTTGATGCTCGTGTCGCCGGTCAGAAGCCCGACTTCGCTGGCTCCGTGTGCTTCGACCAGTTCGGTGTACTTCTGATTCGACAGCGCCTTCATTGGCGTGGTGTAGAACACCTTGGCGTCTGGATCTTGCAGGGCAAGATAAATCGCAAACTCGGCGACGGCTGTTTTTCCCGCACCTGTCGGAGCCGCCACCAGCACTCCCCTGCCCTGTTCGACCGACTCGCAGGCCGAGTGCTGAAACGGGTCCAGATCGAAGGGAATGGTCTCGACAAAAGCACTCAGCAGTGGGCTTTTTCCCCGGGAGGTGGCGCGTTGATACCTCTCGGCGGGACTGGGCTCACTCACGAGGCAGCGTCACCGAGACGCTGGAGTTTCTTTGCCCGCCGCCGGTCAGTGAGCCACGCAATTCCTGCGGCGAGGAAATACAACCCCACCATGGGGATCGCGAGAATCACCATGGAGACCACGTCTGCTGCCGGTGTGGCAATGGCGGTAAACAGTGCGATCAACACCACCGCGATCCGCCAGCCGCGGAGAATCGACGCTGCCGATAACACCCCGACGGCGTTGAGCAACACGAGAAACACCGGAAGCACAAAGCCCACTCCAATGGCGAGGACCAGCTTCAAGGCGAAATCCAGATACACCTTGGCGGTGAGGAGGGTGGCGGACTGTTCCGGCGCAAAGCTTGTGAGCAGCGTGACGATATTGGGAAGAACAAACCATCCGGCGGTCGCGCCCGCTGCGAACAGTGGAATCGCGGCGGCGAGGAAACCCACTGCATAGCGACGTTCCTGACGAACAAGAGCCGGGACAAAATAGGCCCAGATTTGATACAGCCACACCGGCGAGGCGATGACCACTCCGAGGGTCAGCGCAATGGCGATTTTTGTGTCGAACGCTTCACTGACGGTCGTGTAGTTGATTTCCGCGTCCCGGTTTCGCTCCTGCGCAATTTCCAGGACCGGTTCTGACAGCGCCGCCCAGACCAGATCGGCGAGAAACCAGCCAGCGACACCGGCGACCAGTGTGGCCACCGCACTGATCAGCAGCCGCTTGCGCAGCTCGACCAGGTGCTCCGCCAGGGTCATCCGCGCCCGGTCGGTCGACCCGGCCACGGCTACTTCTTCTGGTCGTCCGTGTCGTCCGCCGATTCGTCGGCAGACCGGTCCTGACGCACCTCAGATTTAAAGATTTTGAGGGACTGACCGAGGCTTTTGGCGAGACCGGGAAGCCGGGGAGCGCCGAAGAGCAAAATAATGAGCAGGACAACAATGAGGCCTGTCCAGCCACCGAGATTTCCCGCCATTGTCTTCCCCTCGCGTCTGTTCCGAGCCTACCACCGGGCCTCCTGGCATTAGCCGGAGGCAGCCTGCGCCTGTCTCACCCAATCCTGGACTGCCTGGATGGCTGACGCCGGAGCGGTGACCCGGACAAGCCCTGCCTGGGCAGTAATGAACCGCACGAGTGAGCCGTAGTGGGCAAAAGGTACTTGAGCGACATAGCCGGTGTCCGTTTTTCGAGGAGGCTTGGACCGGTTCAAATACTCCGCCACAATCGGCAACGCCGGCTCGTCAAACTCGAGGGTGGCCACCACATCAGACTCTGACGCGGTGAAAATGCTCCAGGATTCGGGATCGGCACTATCGGGATGCTCAGCCACCGGAGTGTCCAGTGCCTCCAGCTCGGCCATCCGGTCCAAACGAAACATCCGGGGTGCCTCCCGCAGCAGACACCAGGCGCGTAAGTACCAGACGTCGTCCCTGGCTTCGAGCGCGAGTGGATCCACCGTCCGGGTATCGCGCTCGCCATTGCGGTTGATGTAGGTAAAGCGCAATTGTGTTCCGGCGGTGAGACAGGCGTCAATCGTTTCCAGCGACGCGCTCACCGACCCCGAGTGAATGCCCAGTTGGGCGGGCATGGGCCGTCCGGAGACGGCCTGGAGCTTTCCGAGCAACCTCTGCACATCCTCGCGCTCGCCGTAGCGAGGATGGGCTGCTAAGTACTGCAATCCGGCAATCAACGCGGAGATCTCCCGGGTGGACAGCCGTGGCTGCTGGTCAATAACGACCGTGTGGGAAAAGCGAATCACCCCGCGGGATTCAAAGGCGTCCCAATCAATATCGAATAAATCCGCGTGTAAATACGCGGCCGAGTCGCCCGGGATACCCGCGCAGGCAATCAGCTCGACGGCTTTTCGTATGTCCTCGGGGTCTCTGGAAAACTGCGCGGCTGCTTCGTCGACAGTGACTTCACCAGAGTCCATGACATAGGGCACGAGACTCAGAAAAAGCACCAGGCTTTCCGCGGTTCCTGGAGAGGTCGGTTTAGCCATGAGCCGCCGCCACCTGGTTCAACACTTCGTGGTGAAACGCCACCACCTCGTCGGGGCCGACGACTCTTACCTGCGGGCCGAAGCCTGCCAATTCGGCAGCCAGCGCCTTGGCATCGGTGTAGTGCACGGTCACGGTGGTGCCGGTGCGCGAACTCCCGGCACGATTCACCAGCTCCAACTCCGCCCCCGAGCCAGGCTCGACGTCCACGGTGGCGGTTTGCGACCAATACAACTGGTCGAGCTCGGCGGTCATTCGCTCGACCGCGCCCTCAGGCGCCACCGTCCCTGACTGGTCCAGCGTGGTGACCGCGGACACGATGCGCCGGAGCAAGAAGGTGCGCTCCTGACCGGTGTCCTCGTGGCTCAGCAAATGCCATCTGCCCTCGTGCATCACGATTCCCCACGGCGAGACCGTTCTGGTTTTGGGCGTCTGCTCCCCTGGGGTGAGGTAGTCAAATCGCACGATAACCGCTTCGTCCACAGCGCGCCGGAGAGCATCGAGCGCGGGGTCTCTGGCGGTGATAACCGGGAGAAACCCAATCAATGGCTCGTCCATTTGGATGCCCAGTGAGGCCAATTTGGTGTGTGTGACCCGTGCTTCTGCGGAGAGGCTTCCTTCCCGCCACACGGCCGCCGCGGTGTTCAGCAGGCGGATGTCTTGACTGCCGAGCTCCCAGTCATCGGGCAGGTCGTAGTCGGTCTTTGGAATCCGATACACCGTGAGTTTGTTGTCGTCATCCCCGTCTGGTGGATGGATGGCCTCGATCGGGATCCCGAGGTCGCGAACTAAGTCTTTGTCGCGCTCAAACCTCCGGTCGATCGACGCCGGGGACAGACCGGCTTCGAGGTCTTCGCGGTAGCCGCGCACCGTGCTCACGATGGTCTCTTTGGACAGCCCAGTGCTGGTCGCCATGAGGGCAAGGATGAGGTGAAAGAGACGATCCTCGGGGCGTATGGCCTGGCCTGGCACGCTCACATCCTACGGTTGCCTCTGCCGACACAGACCGTGCCGGGCGGAGCGTGTGGATATTGCTTAGAACGAACCCACAATGTCGAAGACATAGACCAGGGTGGCGCCGGCCGGCACCCCTTGGGGCAGTTGTCCGTCGCCGTAGCCCTCTCCGGGCGGCACAACAATGGCCACCTGAGACCCCACGGTCTGGCCAATCAGCCCGTCGTAGATTCCGGGCAACACCGCAGAGGGGGTGGACTCGTCGGGCGCACCGAGATCAACGTTGATCGGGGTTCCCTGCCCAAAACTGCTGGCAAAGGCCTGCTGGGTCTCCCACACCACGGCGGTAAACGTCACGACAGCGGTGTCTCCCTCTGCCAGAGGTGCGCCCTGGCCTTTTTTCACCGCGTGGGTCACCGTCTCGGTGGGAGGAGCCACGGAGGGCATCACAATCCCGTGCGGGCCGTCCGGGTGGCTGACCACAAGAGGAATGTCTTCGCGATAGAAGTTCCAGTAGCCGTCTGCTTCCCGCAGGTAGCTCTGCACCACGTCGACAATCACGACGACCGTGGAATCGTTTTGAACAAGTTCATCTTCAGGAATGGGGCCGAACACCTGTTCCACGGTGTCGGTGATGACGAGCCGGTCACCGGCCTGTGCACAGACGAGGGAGCGCTCAAAGTAATCCTCACTCTCGGGGTTAATCACCCGTCGAATGGTGTCGTCTGGCACAAAACTGCTCGCAGTGAGGAACTGGCCGGTGGAGCCTAAGTAGGCAGCCACTTGGAAATCCACGGATGACCCGATCTGGGCCTTGGCTCCCTCGCCTTGGCGCACAATCGACAACTCGGTGTCGTTGGTGATCAACGGTGTGGGGAACTGCGCGAGGGGCGGTTGCCCCTCCTCTTCCGCATCCACCACATCCACCAGTGCGGAGGCTTTTCCCACCTCTGCGGGGCGTTCACATCGGGGGTCCAGCGAGGATCCGACGGCGACAGCCGTGCCGCCCACACCGACGGCAAGAAACAGCAGCAAGAACAGAGAGAGAACGCGCATTGGGATTTAGCCTACTGGTCGCCAGCGCGCTTCTTGGACGCGCGGGTCTGGTTCGGACGGGCGGTCTTTTCCGCGCGACTCGCTGTTTCTCGTTGGAGTTTGCGCAGTTTCTTCGGTGCTTCGGTGCGTTGCTTCATAGCCCCTGGCGTCCACGCCTCGATATCGACTTCGGAATACTCCGGCTTGGTTTTCTTTCCGGCTGGCGTGGGCAGTGTGGCGCCTGGCGCGAGCCTCCTGGCCCAGCAGAGAAATCCTGTGTGGCCAATCATTCGGTGCTCCGGACGCACCGCAAGACCCTCCACATGCCATGGTCGGACCAGGGTTTCCTGAGCCTCGGGCTCGGTAGTCACTCCGGTGTCTCGAAGAGCCTCCATCACACGAGACAGCTGAGTGACGGTGGCGACATAGGCGAGGACCACTCCCCCAGGTACCAGCACTCGAAGCGACTGCTCCAGACACTCCCACGGAGTCAACATGTCCAACACGACGCGATCGACGCTGTGCTCGGGCTCCCGGCTCAGCACATCAGATAACTCGCCGACCCGAATGTCCCAGCGCGCGGGAGGATCGCCACGGAAAAAGGTCTCGACGTTTCCGCGGGCAATATCGGCAAATTCTTCCCGCTGCTCGACCGACACCAAGTGACCCTCGGGTCCGAGGGTGCGAAGCAGCCAGAGGCTCAGGCCCCCCGACCCCACTCCCGCTTCCACCACGCCGTGGCCAGGGCCAATATCGGCGAGCTGCAGAATCTGGGCCGCGTCTTTCGGGTAAATAATCGCTGCCCCGCGGGGCATAGACAGGACGTAGTCGCCAAGCAGCGGCCGCAGGACCAGGTAGTCCACTCCCTGTTCGGACTGGACGACAGATCCTTCTGGCAGCCCGGCAATGGAGGCGTGGGCGATTCCGCCGCGGTGGGTGTGGAAATGCCCGCCAGATTCCAACACGAACGTGTGGTGGCGGCCCTTGGGGTCGGTGAGCCTGACCATCTCGCCATAGTCGAGGGTGTTCACGCCTGGTCCTTTTTTGCTTTTTCTGAGGCGATATCCTCCAGAGTTTTTCCCGCCATGGAGTCCCAGCGCACGTGAATGTAACTGTCGGGGATTTCAATGTGGAGAGGAATACCAATCGTGAGTGCCCCCGCGGAATACGCGGACGCCGCGCCAAAGACCGAGTCTTCGAAGGCCACTGCGTGGGCGATGTCGATGCCGAGGTGGTCGGCGGCGGTCAGATACGGCTCGGGGTTGGGTTTGGGTTCTGTCACGTCGTCTCCGGCAATGACAACAGAAAATGCCTCGCGACCGATTTCTCGAGAGATGGCCTCTGAAATCGTGAGCGCGTTCTCGCGAAACGACATCGTGACCAGCGCGGTGGGAATACCGGCATCGAGCATTGAGGCAATCATTTCCCGGGCGCCAGGGCGCCACGGCACATGCTCAACTAACCGTGCTCGAACATCAGCGCTGAGCCGGTCGATAATCTCCCGCAGCTCCAGGTCGACCCCTGCGTGCTGGAGCGCAGCCGCACTATCCCAGAGGCCGCTGCCGACCAAGGTCAGGCCCTGTTCCTGTGTCCAGCGACCGCCGAAGGACTGCACCAGTGACATTTCTGCGTCCAGCCAATACGGCTCACTGTCAATCAGGGTGCCGTCCATGTCAAAAAGTCCGGCGTGTAGGGCGTTCACGCCAGGAGTCTAGTGGCGCGCTCCACATACCCGGCCGGTCATCGACACGGTCCAGGCACCGGAGGTAAGTTGGGAGCTCTATGGAGAACACCCCACCAATTCCTGCGGAGCGGACACTGCTGGTGGCCACCGAAGGGTGGTCCGACGCGGGGGAAGCAGCCAGCTCTGCGCTGCGGATGATTGTCGACCACTACGGGCTCATTCCCTACGAGGTCATCTCCGACGAAATCTATTTTGACTACCAAGTCTCCAGGCCTTACGCCCAATTTGAAGGCGACGGGAGCCGGGTCATTTCCTGGCCGGACATCACGCTCTATGGCCCCGACACCGCCGATCCGACACCGGGGTCACCGTATGTGTTGCTCGGCGCTGAACCCTCCCGGATGTGGCAGTCGCTCGCGGACCAAATCGTGATGCACGCGCTGTCGGAAGATATCCAGCACATGGTGTTGTGTGGGGCGATGCTGGCCGATGTTCCTCACTCGAGGCCTGTGCGCATGCTGTCGTCGAGCGAGGATGCCGAGATGCGGGAGCTTCTCGACATTGAACGCTCGACCTATGAGGGGCCTGTCGGTATTTTGAGTGTGATCGGCCAAGCGGCCCATCAGTCGGGTATTCCGGTGGTGAATCTGTGGGCGCAGGTGCCCCACTACGTCCACACCTCCCCCTCCCCCAAAGCCACCCTCGCCATCGTGGAGCGCCTCGGTGAGCTGATGGGTATCGACGTGCCCCGCGGCGATTTGCCCGACCAAGCCACGGCGTGGGAGGAAAACATCGACCAGTTGGCGTCTGAAGACGACGACATGATGGCCTATATCGCCCAGCTCGAAAAACAGCGCGACACCGTGGAGTCTCCCGAGGCGAGTGGGGACGCGATTGCCCAAGAGTTCGAGCGCTATCTCCAGAAGCGTCCCGACTGGCCAGGTGGTATCGCCGGTGGTGAGGGCTAGGGCTGGAGGTATCCGGTGCTAAGCGCCACGAGTAACCCTCCACCGAGCACGAGCCGATAGATCACAAACGGCAGAAAGCTTCGGGTGGTGAGAAAGCGCATCAGCCAGGCGATCACGCCGTAGCCGACAACGAGTGCCACCACCGTGGCCACCACTGTGGCCAGTGGGTCGAGGGGTCCTGCTTCTGCCGGGTTAAACACCGCTGTATTGAGCTCAAATAGTCCACTGCCAAATACGGCCGGGATGGCCAGCAGGAAGGCAAAGCGTGTGGCTTCTACCCGGGTATAGCCAAGCGCAAGACCCATCGAAATGGTGGCGCCGGAGCGCGATACCCCGGGAATAAGCGCCAGCGTTTGCGCCAGACCGTAGGCCACGCCGTGCGGGACGCTCAGGGTGTCCAATGTGCGGGTTTTTCTGCCCCAGTAATCCGCGGCGAGAAGGACGAGTGCGAAGACAATCAGGACGGTTGCCACGAGCCACAGTGAGCGGAAGGTGTCGCGAATCACGCTTTGGGCGGTGTAGCCCACAGCCACGATGGGCAGGGTGCCGAGAATAATGAGCCAGCCCAGCCGCACCTGGTTGCGCTCGCGGGGGCCAAGCGCCTGTCGCGTGGTGGGGCGAAAGGTGTGGCGGAACCACGCGCTGAGAATTCCGGTGATGTCGCGCCAAAAATAGATCACGACGGCAATTTCCGTCCCAATCTGGGTGATCGCGGTGAAGGTGGCTCCTGGGTCGGTGGCCGCGGGCAGGAACTCCCCGGCGATCCGGAGGTGCGCACTGGATGAAATGGGGAGAAACTCGGTGAGTCCTTGCAGGATTCCCAAGATGATGGCGTCCCAGATAGTCACTGGCTCACTCCCCTACGCTGCACCGTCTCCACGCTACTGCCCCTGGCACACAGCCCCGGTTAGGCGGGGTGTTTAGTGGTAATGTCGTCTCGGTTCACGGATTCAGTGTGCTTTGCGCGGGTGGCGGAATTGGTAGACGCGCTAGCTTGAGGTGCTAGTGCCCGACTATAGGGCGTGGGGGTTCAAGTCCCCCCTCGCGCACGAGAATCCACGGGGTCTCACGCAGTGGTCGTGAGGCCCCTTCTTCGTTTCTGGGGATAACTTTTTCAGCCCCGTGTCAGTGGACATTGACACAATCGAACATATGTTCGAATATGGCTCTGTGATTCCCCTCACCCTGCACCCCGAGTCAGCGACCCGGCAGGAACAGGTGCGCGCCCTCCAAGAAAAAATCAGCCGTCTGGAATCCCCCCAGATCGACCACCCCGTCCTCCCCAGCCATCCCAGCCTGGAAGCGCTCTTCTCCGGAGGTGGCATGCGCCGAGGAGTGAGCTACGAACTCCACGGCGGCTACTCCCTGCTCTGGTCTCTCCTCGCTGCTCCCAGCCAACATGGACACTGGAGTGCACTCATTGGGCTTGGACACTTAGGTTTTCAGGCTGCAGCCGACCTCGGTGTCGACTTAGACCGGGTCGTGGTCGTGAAAAACCCCGGATCTGGGTGGTTTCAGATCGCCAGTGCGCTAGCCGATGCCGTCTCCCTCGTTGTTCTCGCCCCACAGGGCACTCTCCCGCCAATTTCCCAGCGCGACAGACTGCACGCCAGACTCCGAGAACGCGGCAGCACCCTCATCGTCCACGGTCAATGGCCAGGCCACGAGGGACGACTCGTCGTCGAGCAGTGCCGCTGGGAAGGACTCGACCGAGGTGCCGGTGTCCTCCAGACCCAACACTTGACCCTCGCCCACCACACCAAACGCTCCGCCACTCCCCGGCGGGTGCACACCGTGATCTCTGCAGACGGCCTGCACGCCGCGCCCCTCGCTCCCGTCCAGGTACTCGGTGGGCAGAGCACAGACCAGCAGACCCCCCACGACGAGGGCCACACGCTGGAGCGGGTGGCCGGATGAGCACCCCTGCTCGCCTGCTTGTGCTGTGGTGTCCGGACTGGTCGATTGAGGCGGCACTGGCCGATGAACACACCGACTGTGACCCGCAGACACCTCTGGCGCTCGCGGTACACGGCGATATTCACAGCGCCTCGGTCTCGGCGCGAACAGCGGGAGTCCGCGTCGGTCAACGTGTACGAGACGCCCAAGTGACCTGCCCCACCCTCCAGGTGGTGGCGCATTCTCCCGAGCGTGACCAACGGCTCTGGGACCAGGTGCTGGTCTCCCTCTCCGACACACTCGCCCGAGTCAGTGTGGTGGAACCGGGAATGCTCTGCGCCACAGCTCGAGGACTCGCCAGGTTTTATGGCTCAGAAACACAGGCGGCCCAGTTGGTGTGTGACCGAGTAGCGAATGGAACACTCCCGCTCCACGCTCGCGTGGGAGTCGCCGACAGCCTCTTTGCCGCCACCCACGCCGCCCAACACGGCACGAGTGCTGCCCAGCCGATCTGCGTGGTCGAGCCCGGTGCAGACGCCGATTTTCTTGGCCCCCTGCCCGTGCGGTTTTTTGACGATTCAGACCTTGTATCGCTTCTGGAACGGTTGGGAATTGCCACCTTCGCGGACTTTGCGGCGCTGCCCGCCGATCAGGTGCGGGAGCGTTTTGGCCGAGACATGGAAATTCTGCACGCCGGAGTCTCCGGAGCAGACCCCCGGCGTGTGCAGCCAGTAGATATTCCGCCCGGCACCGACGTTGTCTGGCGAAGTGACGAACCGGTGACCAGAACAGACGCACTGAGTTTTGCGATCAAAGACTCCGCCGAGTCTTTTCTTCAGGGCCTGCTTGGACATCACCTGGTCTGCACCGCCGTGCGGATCGCCATTACGGATGACAGTAATAAGACGTGGTCGCGCGACTGGCGACACCCGAGATACTTCACCGCCAGTGATCTTGTTCACCGGGTGCGTTGGCAGTGGGAATCGCTTGCGCGCGTCGACGCGGAGGAGTATTACGACGGCGGTGTCACCGCCGTGTCCTTTCAGGCCCTCCACCCCGACGCGGTGGGCTCTCACGAACCAGGCCTCTGGGGGCGCAGCGACAGTCACCAGCTGGTAGAACACGCGGTGGCGCAGTTGCAGTCACGGGTAGGCCACCAGGCCATTACCCGGCCTGTTCTCGGCCACGGACACGATTTTGCCGAACGGGAATCCACCCTGCCATGGGGTGTGGACGAGCCCGTGCCCACCACTCGCACCGACGACGAGACTCCCCCATGGCCCGGCCAGATTCCCCCACCACTGCCCGCCACTGTCTTTCACCCACCCCACCGCGTGCGGGTCTGTGACCGCAGCGGCCAGGTACTCCACGTCGACGACCAGGGCGATGCGGTCAGCGGAGAACCGGCGGTGTTGTGTGCCGGTGAGCGGTCCAGACAGGTGGTCTCCTGGGCAGGTCCCTGGCCCGTGCTGGAGCGCTGGTGGGATCGCTCGGCCTCTCGCGCCCGGGCCCGACTGCAACTTGTCGACGGTGACGGTATCGGCTGGCTTGTCAGCCACGACCCGGTCTCCCACGTCTGGGAGCTTGAGGCGAGGTATGACTGATGGCCTGGAATAATCCGCCTATTCCCTGGTCAGAGCTGGAAAAACAGCTCACCGATGCCACCCGGCCGGGCAGTGCCCCTCCCGTGGGGGCAGGACCCGGTGATTCTCCCGCGTGGTCGAACTACCGAGCGCCCTATCAACCCCCAGAGCATCAAGACCACCCCGACGAAGAGCTCGTCGACTACGCCGAATTGCACGTGCACAGCAGCTTTAGTTTTCTTGACGGTGTCTCCTCCCCCGAAGCACTCGTGGCCGAAGCGGCCAGGCTGCGGCTTCGGGCACTGGCCATTACCGACCACGACGGGCTCTACGGCATTGTCCGCTTCGCCGAGGCGGCTCAGGCCCACCAGATGCCCACGGTCTTTGGCGCTGAGCTATCGCTCGCCCCCAGAATTCAGCGCACCGACGTCGCCGACCCTCCAGGCCCCCACCTGTTGGTCCTCGCGAAGAGTCCCGAGGGGTATCACCGCCTCGCCAAAGCGCTCACTGACTCCCACCTCGCCGCCGGAGAAAAAGGCGAAGCGGCTTATGACTTAGACGTCCTCGCCGATCAGGCTGGCGACGAATGGATGATCCTCACCGGATGTCGTAAAGGACCAGTGCGGGCTGCTCTCCAGGGAGTGGCTCCGCCCAGCGCTGCCCAGGTCGATGAGGCCGCCCAGGCACTCGACCAGCTTGTGGAGCGGTTTGGTCGTGACAGTGTGGCGGTGGAACTGTTTGATTTTCACCAACCGCTTGATTCTCTGCACAACGACATTCTTGCCGGCTTGGCGGGCGACCGAGGGCTCCCGGTCGTGGCAACAGGGGTGGTGCACTATGCCACCGCGGCCGAACAGCGACTCGCCCAAGCGATGGCGGCGGTGCGGGCGAGGCGCTCTCTAGATCAGATCCGAGGGCACCTCCCGGCAGCACCCACCGCCTTTTTACGCTCCGGCGCGGCCCAACTGGCGCGTTTTCAGCGCTATCCCGGGGCGGTGTCGATGGCTGCCCAGTTGGGCGCAGAACTGTCGTTTTCGTTGAAAAAAGTGGCTCCTCAACTGCCGCTGTCGATGGTGCCAGAAGGACACAGTTCCGACAGCTATCTGCGCCAGCTGGTCACCGACGCGATTCCCCGGCGGTATCCAGAGGCCAACCAGGCGGTCTACGACCGAATTGACCGGGAATTGGCACTGATTGAAACAAAAGGCTTTGCCGGCTATTTTCTGATCGTCCACGACATTGTGCAGTGGGCGCGGGCCCGCTCGATTCTCTGCCAGGGCCGAGGCTCGGCGGCAAACTCCGCGGTGTGTTACCTGCTGGATATTACGGCGGTCGACTCCATCCACTACAACCTGCCCTTTGAACGGTTTCTCTCCGCGCTACGAGACGAAGAGCCCGATATTGACGTGGATTTTGACGCCCACCGCCGGGAAGAGGTGATTCAGTACGTCTATACCCGCTACGGCCGGCACAATGCCGCCCTCGTGGCCACCGTCATCGAATACCGGGCCAAAAATGCCGTCCGAGACATGTCCCGCGCTCTTGGCTACAGCCCCGGCCAACAAGACGCTTTTGCCAAACAGATCGAACGCCGTGGGGCACTGAGTGAATCAGACGCCGAGACACTGCCCGAGGCGGTGGTGGAGCTTGCCCGGCAGACTCTGACCCTGCCCCGACACCTGGGGATTCATCCCG
>OAOU01000077.1_pt1 | contig 19423 bp, 17 predicted proteins | sample 1470821 | NCBI WGS metagenome assembly OAOU01 (sample SAMEA3275579, study PRJEB22092) | marine metagenome | biome: ENVO:00000447 MARINE BIOME; feature: ENVO:00002042 SURFACE WATER; material: ENVO:00002010 SEAWATER | collected 2014-06-20T12:30:00+00 | depth 0 m
TTACGCTTTTTACTTCAAACATATAGTGTTTATTTGACCCATCACTAGAGTGGTCGTAAGTGATTGTCCATGTCCGCGTGTCGCCTGCATCGCTACTGTTAATAGATTGTGTAATTGTAGAGTCAATTACATTTGCAGTAGCGGAACGATGAGGGTTTAAGTCTCGTCTGCCTAAAATAGTTTTTGCTTGAGCGATGTCATTATTGCTAATCAATGTAAGCGTAATTTCAACGAAATAGTTAAAGCCACCCGAGACAGTGACTGTACGACCATTGCCGTTCCAAAACATATATGTTCTATAAATCCAACCGTTTCCTGATGCAATTCCGACTTGACCGTCATTGACAGCAGACATGCCAACCAAGAGCCTGCCATCGCTGTCGATGTTGATATCGCCATTATTGAAGGATGCAGTTCCATCCGCATTCAGCGCGATGTTACCGCTGCCAATCTCTACATCATCACCAGCATTAGCAGGGCTCAGCGTTGTGCCCGTGCGGTCCCAGTATTCCTCCCCACCACCATCAGGGCTTGCATCAACCCACTGTGAAGTATCGGGGTCTTCATACCAGATATAAAGCCTTGCATCTGTTGTATTCCACCAAAGATCGCCCTGTGATGCACCGCTTGGGGCTGTATCTGTAATTGCAACTTTGTTGCCACCATCGTTATCAGGGCTTGCATCAACCCACTGCGAACTATTGGCATCCTCATACCAAACATACAACCTACCGTCTTGTGTATTCCACCATAGGTCACCTTCTAAAGGATTAGTAGGTGGTGTGTCGGAGACTTCAGTAGAAGGAACACTATCTACAATATCAGTTTTAATTTCAGAGTATTTAGTTGTATAACTTGTGCCTGTACGATTAACAAGCATTAAGTCATCATTTTGAATTGCCATAGTTTAGTGTTACAAATTACAGGGTGGATATAAAATTATGGCAAGTCGCCAAGTGCTGAAATGTCATACGGCATTACTTCTGCTGTTGATGGGTCACCATTAGGCAGTACTCCAAAGTCAACATCAAGGATTGGTGCTCCTGCTGTTCCGTTATTGGTAATACCATTACGGGCAGTAATTGAAGCCACACCACCAGGAGTTGCAACAAGACTATCAAGCGTTGCTTTATCATCTGCTGACATCAAACCAGCAAGAGTATCTGTAGCGATTGGTAGGTTAGTTACATCACCACCAGGAGTAAGTGTAAGAGTACCAAGGTCTGCTGTAGCAGCAAAGGCTTGTGTAGGATCTACATTGACTTCAGCACCGGCTTCAATACCCTCAAGCTTATCCCAGTGCTCTTTGCTCATTGAGCCGTCAGAGGAGGTACTAGCAGGGGTAATAGAGACATCAGGGTTCTCAGCATCACCACCAATAACAATAGGAGCAGTTCCAGTTACAGTTTGGACACCGCCACCACCACCACCACCAGGTACTACTTCAAATGTAGTGCCATCATAGAAGATACGATCACCATCATTTACAGTATCACCATTAGCAGTTCCCCACAGGGGATTGTTCAGTGTAAGACCATTACCACCATCCCAAATCCAGAATTGACCTGAAGTAGTAGCAGTAGGAGGTGTATTAACATTAGTCCAGACGCCCATATATTCAAGACCAGCTGGAACTACAGCTTCAAGTACACCATTAGCATCAATACTAAGGTTATTACCTACACGAATAACACCAAGTTGTGAAGCAGAAGCAATAGGAATATCTTTACCTGGACCGGAGACATCAATGTCACCACGGATTTTAGTTGAAAGTTCTTCAGCAGTTGCGCGGTAAGGCTGATTGCCACGTTGGACAAGAAGAAGATCAGAATTTTGTACAGACATAATTAAGGAGTTGAGTTAATAATTTGAAGGTCAATTGAAACTACACCATCAGTTTCTTTTAATGGAGCAGTAAATGTATAGGTTGATCCAGGAGGACCAGGAGGACCAGCGGGACCAGGAGGACCAGCATTCTGCATATCAACCCAGGCACCTGCATTAGCATCCCAGGTATAGTCATTTAGAGTTGCTGTATCAAACCACATCTTCCCAGGTTGTTCGTAGGGAAGGTCAGTTGGTTTAGGAACTTGATGGTAAACATCGTGACGTTGAGCAGATGCTGCAGTAGTAAAATAAAAGACATCTTCAATCTTACCAAGACCACCATTACTGATTTGTTCAGGTCTAGTGACTGAACGAACATCATAGTTTAGCTGGATTTCTTCATCAATATGCTTATCTACAGCACCTGTAGTAGGTACGTGGTCATCATCTGCTTCATCTTCCCAATTATCAGGGATGTAAGTAGTTTCAGTTCGTTTATCCCATCGCTCTACTAGCTCTTGTTGAACCGCACCTGTAGTAGGCACATGCTCATCATCTGATTCATCAACCCACACATCATCAATGTAGGTTGTTTCTTCAGCTTTATTCCAATAGTATTTATCCAGGTAGTCAAATAACCATTCTGGAATTTGACAACGCCCTTCTTCAATAGCAAGTTTAAGTTGCTCAAAGTTATCATTTAAGTCCCGTGCTCTAATGGCGGAACCTGGGTTGAACTGAGCAATCAGTGGGTCAATGTCAGTGCAACGATAAATCTTAATGTTGAAATCTGTGTCTTCATCAAGAGGCGCTGGTGGAGCATTTTCAAATTCAATTGTAGTGGCGTTTGCAAATGACCAAGCATACTCACCGAGCCAGCTACTATCATCTGCATCTACCCAACGTCGGGTTGACTCATTGTAGATGTCAACCTTAACGTCAGACTGCGCCATGTATTCAAATGGAAAGGTATATTGGACTTGTGATCCATTACCTTTGTATTTAATTTCGGAATCTCCGCATGAGTTAGCGCATGGCATAATTTTTATTTACGAATAGAAAGGGTTTCGTCAAGGGTTTTACCATAACGATTTGCTTCATCTGTTAGTTCCTTTTCAGTTTGTCGCATTTGAATTGCAGCAAACATATCAGCATCCATTTCAGAATAAGCAACTTCTTCTGCAGCTCGTCTTGCTTCAGACAAACGGACATGTATATCATCCCATTTCTGTAAAGACGCCTGGTCAGATGTTAAACCTTTAAGACGTTCTTGACGTAACCTGCTAATAGTATTCCAATCACCAGCATCTTTCATGATGTCTTTGATAGCAGCACGGAAGAATCCCTGCTCACCCATCAATCTAAACAACTCTGAACGTTCTGCAGGTAATAGTTTTACACCGTCTTTAGTCCTAAAGGTTGTATTCATATCGAATTCAATCTCTTCTAGGAACTTCTCTTCTGGTGTTTGTTTTGCTCCAATTTTCATAATACCTGTTGCATTCCACAACCGTTGCATAAAGGTAAAATCATTTGTAGTCTTACCTGTAACAGGGCTGTAGATGTATGGAGCACGGTTCTCGGGGTCTAGTTCACCAGCAAACCTGTTACGGTTCCTGAGCATAGACATTAAATCATTGTCTACAATTTGTAAACCTTTACTAAATACACGACCCCATTCAGCACGAGCACCTGACATAGGACCAAGGCTATTCAAGAACCCAGCACCCCAACGGGTTAAAGCTGCAGTATCACCAGAAGCTGATTCAACCAATGGTCTAAGTGTAGACAAACCAACCCTATCAGTAACAGAAGCACCAATACTAAAGATAACTTTCTTCAATAGGTTCTCTGTTGCTGCTTCACCAAGCATATCAAAGTTATCACCGATGTTGGCAATCAATGCTAAGGCATCAGCCAACGGTCCCAGTGATTCATAGGAGTAAAACTTACCATCTAATCCTTTGATACTACGAGGTTTCCAGTTAGAGTTCTGTTCTCTACTACGTTGTGATTCTTTATCATAAAGACCATCACCAGTTAGTCTGTCATTCATAAGCAGACCAACAGCCCCAGCAACCGTCATTGTACCAATAGCTTTACGACCAAGTGCTGTGTATTTAAGGTCAGCAATCTTAGCTTGTTTAGCCATGCTATCCATGAGATCCGGGTTAATGTTCCTAGCACGTAGTAGTTGGTCTACATACTCTTCATTAGCAAGTAATTCAGACAATGGTTTGTAAGCTAGTTCATTAATATCTTTTTGGAATGGTGCCCATGGAGCATACTTACCACCGATATCAAGAGCATTCAAACCAGTAGTTTGGAACATAAGGAAGGGTCTCATAGCAGGCACCCTATCAACCAACTCACCAACACTTTGAGCTATAGGTGAGTCAAGGTTCAATGCAAGTTCACTATTAGCATATTTAACAGCATCATCCTTTATGATACCGTTGCTGTCAAACATCTCTTTATAGTATTTATCTGCAAGTGGCTTAACGTTTTTCTTTGTGATAGGTTTACCAGATGCTCTGAGTTCATCCATAGCACGGAACCTGGCTTCTGCTGATGCATTAAATACACCAGTAAGACCATCAGTTGCTGTCATTGCATTAGGACCTAACCTAAGAACAGGGTCTTTAGCAAAGGCATTCATCATTTCAATCTGACTGACTACATACTGAAGACCAGGATTACCTTCTGCTGCTTTTGTAGCAGCTGCTTGTTTAAGGAATCCAATCTCACGTTCAGACTGTAAAGCAAGGTCTAGCCTTGTTACGGACCTAACAGAGTCAGGTTCTTTTGATGCCTTCATAAAGATACTACCAGCATAAGGTAGTGCTTTACTTAGTGTATCATTAATAGAACTATAAGCAATCCATCCACGTTGAATGGCTTGGAAGTCACCATGAGCGATAGCCCCAGCAAAGTGTGAAACAGGTTGAGAGATAATACCACCAAAGTTACCAACCATTGCTTTGATTGGTGTAGCAAAAGCAGACAGAACAGAGTTATAAATATTAGACCACACACCCTGTACAAGTTTATTTTGTACTTCAGGGTTAGGGTTATAGATTGCTTTACTCAAATCTGTTGTCATACCACTGATGTAGTTATTCATCTTAACGATGGTATCAATCTTACCGTCTGTTAGTTCATAAGCAAACAGCAAATCATCCATCAGTTGTGGTTGATTATCAGCAATCTGACGCATAGTTTTAGCAAAACGTTGGGAGTCTTTAAAGACACGGTTAGCTACTTCACCAGCACCAATAACACTAGCTTCATTATAACCTTCGATGTTTTTAAATCCATTCTGAATCTGTTGAATAAGACCCATCTTACGGTTCTTATAATACTTAGCAGAAGCAGACAACTGTGTAGTGTATTGCATCAGGTCAATGATTTTATCCTGTGCTTCACGTACAGCAGATGTACCAGTCATTAGACGTGCTCCCTCAGAGATGTCTGAGATGCGTCCAGAAAGGCTTCCAGCAAGCAAAGATTGTGCTCTGGCTACATCCATACCTGAGACCTGTTTACCGAAGCTCCTGAGGGCTCCTGCGGCTACTCCAAAGCCTTCCTCACTGAGGCGTTCCATACCATCATCAGTCTTTGTGATGTATGGTTCCAATACTTGACGGATGTCTTCCTTAGACATACGTGGGTCAAACAGTTGGATTGCTACATCTTCATTAGCATCTAGGATATCCTTTGAACTTAACTTCCATCCACTTGCACCCTCTACACTGATGTCACTAGCTTGCTTCAATTGACTAGCAAGTTCCAATACAACATCCTGTGATGCATTAGCATCAGTCAGTGCATACTTCAATGCAGGTTCAGAAATAGGATTACCAATACGACCATAAACTGTATCCAGGTTCCGCGAGATACGAGCAGCATCCACGGCTGAACCTACAATACCAAAGTCATCAACAGCACGAATACCTTCCTCACCATAATCAAACATATCATGGACACCTTTCATAGGTCTATCCATTGCTGGATTAAGGTACATGTTGTATTGTCCCATCTCATCCAATGCTTCCTCACGACGCATTGCATTGTTAGTAACAACTTCCTCTACAGTATCAGCAGGTTTAGGTCCGTTCTGTTTCAACCATTTCTTTGCTTCATCAGTTTGACCGACAAGCTTATTAGATTTACTTAAAGCTCCACTAGTGTCAAATATGGCTGAAGTTAGTTTACTAGCACCTACAGCAAGGTCAATAACAATACCAAGACCAATGTCTTCTTTAATGTTTTTCTGACGTTTGATATCAGGACCATCACCTTCCAAAGTAGCCATGCTATCTGGGATGAAATCAAAAGTCTTAGGAAAGTTCTGCTTTAGTGTACCAGACAGGTTATCTTCTTCGTACTCACTGCTGACAGCACCGACGGCAAGACCAGCCAGGGCTTCGACACCACGCTCACCCATAAACTGGACAAACTTGTTCTTACCAAGAGCAGCACCAACTTTAGTGTTAGCAGCAACTCCAGCACCTTTCAAAGCGCCGGCACCTATCATTGTAGGAGTAACAACAGCAGAAAGTCCACGGACTGCTTCCGCCATTTCATCCTCGTATTCAGTTGGTTTACCAATGTTAACACCAGGAATCTTATTGATTAAGTCAACACCAAAATCAATGAGACCTTGACCAACAGCACTTGTCCGTTCTTTTACTTGTTGAGCAAATTCACCAGGATCTTGACCAAGGATTGTACCTTGACCTTCTCCATACTTTTCACGTGCTTCACGTTTTACAAAAGGATTACCGTTGACATACTCAATGTCAGCTTTATCATAGACCTTACCACCTAGTTCAATAGTTTCACCAGGCATAGGTTCCTCTTCCGTAGAAGGGGTTTGTTGTTGCGGTTGTCCCGTCTGTCCCCCCGTAGGGGTAGAGGTTTCCTGTTCAGCTTGTGCCTGTTGAGCAGCCTGCTGTTCTTCAGCCTGCCGCTCCAGGTTAATCTGAGCTTGAGCTGCTTCATTCAACTCAAACTCACCAGGATCCTCCCGAAACTTTTCGCTGGGATCGTAATTCATTTCAATTCATCATGTAGTAAAGATTAGGTCTACCATACTTTTGTTCGTATTCTTGTGGTGTACCTCTCCAATCAAACTTTGCTCGGCGGCTACTGTTACTAACAATCATACCATTAGCAACCACAATACCGATGTGTGGGTACGGTGGACTACCATTGTCTTGCATGATAGCAATAGCTCCAGGAACAGGACCATTAACACGTCTTCCTTGTTTGTCTAAAACACCTTTCACAAAAGGAACATACACACTTTCTCCCCATGGTATTTCCATGCCAGCAGCTCTCATCACTTTATTTAGTGCCCAGACACAAGCATTGTTGCCCCTATCAGGACCACCACTTGTATCCATACCAATGTAACTTTCAGTACTAGCTAATAGTTTGTTGCTACTACCTCTCATTACATTTGGGTTACTTAAAGCTTGAGTACCACCGCCATATTTATACATGACTTTAGCAAACTTCTTCATGTGTTGAACGGTCTCAGCAGGTAATGGGCGTCCAGTTTCTAGATGTTCTGCCATCCTACCTCCACCTGCATTATAAGCACCTGCAGCAAGTACAGGGTCACCAAATTGCTTCAGCAGTTGACTATAGAATTGTGCTCCATAATCAATGTTAGCTTGTGGATCTGAACCTCCTGTATATCCAGGGTGTTGGTCTTGCTGAATCTGCATTAAACCAACAGCTCCAGTACGACTCACAGCATCAGGATTAAAAGTGCTTTCAATCTCAGCTAATGCTGCAACCAGGTTTGGTTGGACACCATAACGAGCAGCAGATTGTTCGATATAAGTACCGTAACCATTAGGAATTCTAGATGCATCAAATGTATTAGAACTACCAAGAGCACGAGTAGATCTACTAGCACTAGGTGTCTTATACAACAACTCCCTAAACTCAGGTGATACAGTCTGGTCTACACCTTGAATAGAAGCAGGTGGTTCCAGTGGATCCATACCTAAAGCTTGAAGCTGTTTGTTGATAATGACAAATGGATCGGCTCCTTTAGTCATACCAGCAACTGCTAAGACATCTGTTGGTACGGTGAAACCTGGCTTACCGTAATCTTTTACAAGTTGTTCAGCTTCAGTTTTTGTAATGATTGACTCAGGTTGGTTAACAGTATGTTCAACACCATTATCCGCAATTCGCTGTTTCAATTCATTGTACCTGTCCTTTGCCTTTTCAGTATCAGTCTTATTACCTTTATTTAAATTAGGGAATGTAGCACTGCCACCAGGACCTGTGGTTTTACGATACCAAATACTTTTAGGGTCAAGCATTCCAGCTTGTACTTCTGTAGCTAGTTCCTGTCCAATTTGTGTAGCAGCAGTATTAAAGTCTGCTCCACCTGCTACAGCCTGGTCAACACGTTGACGATACACAGCACGCATACGTGCCTGCAGAAACACACTAGCAGGGTTGTTAGGTTTGTTACTACCAAAAGAAGTGACACCATTAGCAATACTCTTAAATGAGTCAGAAGTCTCTTTGTAAATACCAGCATTATATCTGGATTCCTGCTGTGCAAACTGTTGCTTTAACCTTTGACCTGCTTGATAATCCAGTGAAGTCAAAGCATCGACATCCTCTTGTGTAATAAAACCAGGAGGAATAGTCTCGAAAGCTTCAATCTGTTTAGCCTTGTCAATAGCTTCAGTCGTATAGTTTTCAGCAAACTTTTGGATTTCAGGCGGCACTTTACCGTAGGTATCTCTGAAGAAATTAATTGCTGCTTCTGCATTAGCCTTGCTAGAGTCTTCTGAAAGACCTCTCAATATCCTCTGTGTATCTTCTTTGTAGCTAAGGTTATCAGATTGAATTTGAGTACTGCGATAATTGTTCTCATCTTGAACACGTGCTCTCACAATAGCAGCATATCTAGTAGGAAACTCTTCCTTAAAAGATTTACCACTACCTTTTAAATCAGGTGTTCCTAGTTGATCAAGAGTGAAAAGGAATTCACCGTTGGGTCCACGTGCAGTAGCAAGTGATTCATAACGATCTAGTGCTCCACTATACCCTACCTTCGGGTTACGCGCCCATGTTCTGAAGGATGTTGCAGCGTTCTGTGTGAACTGAGCAGCGTTCTGTGTAAGAATAGTGGTCGCATTATCTGCCTGCATTTCATACAGGTTATTAGTCTCAATCTTCCGTGCTTGACTTAAGTAGCTTTGGTTAGTCTGACGCATTACTTGCAGACCTTGCCTCAACATCTCAGGGCGATAACCTTCTGCCCTAAGCCCAGTCTGTTCAATAAATTCTCTTTGGAATTCTGCAATGAAAGCAGCAGTATCACCAGAACTACCCATCAATTCAGGGTTCTGTGTATAAGCTTCCTGTAGTTTTTGAGGATAAACAACAGAAAGGAGGTAGTTAGATCTCGATTGATTCCTAGCATACTGTGCACCAGAACTCATATTTCTGGCTTGTGCTACACCCAAAGGGTTGGCACCATTCGCTTCGGCTTCATCAATGATCTCTTGCTGTTCTTCACTAGTAGCAGCAAGCTCTGCTTCCCCCATAATTTGTTGAATGGTTGCATCAGAAGACGGGTCATAATTAACCAGCTCCTGCATGTAATCTTCATCAAATTGTTTCTGTTCTAATTCACGTGCCTTTTCAGCAGCAGTCTCACTGAAATCAGAAATACTTTTAAACACTTGTGCGGTTGCCTGCATCTGTGTTTCAATATTTGCAGAGTTGACTTGTGAGTCAAGTTGCAACTGTCTCAGTTTATTTTCTGAATTACGACCTTCAATAGCTTGGTTCTCTTTCAGAGCACGTCTGGTGTATTCCTGGTCTTCCTTTATTGCTGATTGAACACGACGCCGATCCTCAATCTCAGCATCCCTAGCAGCACGCATCCCTTGAGCGACACGTTGGCTCTCTTCACGCATCCTGGCAATAGATTGTCCACCTACTTGAATAGGGCTGAACCCACCAGGTTTAGCGGATCTTCTGTATTGTGTTTGTGCCATAATTATAATCCAAAGAATCCAGCACCATACTGTTGTGCCTGTGGAGATGGTGCGCTAACAGGTCCCTGACCAAAGGAACTAGCAAATGAACCTAACCCACTAGTAAGACCACTAACCAACGGAGCAAAGACACTCTGTTGACGTGGTGGTGCAATAGCTTGTGGCAGTACTTCCATAGGCTCGACAAAGATACGTTCAGGTGCTTGTGTAGGTTCAAGCAGGTCTGGCAGTCGTTCAGGTCTCAGCATCATTGATGCCCGTGCTTGCATGTCAGCACCATAACGACGCATACTAATGTCTCTCAGGTTACGCTCTGTCTGCTTTACTGAACTAGATAGACTAGCGTTCATAACAGCAGCATTACGACCAACCTCTGCCAATGTAGATTGCAGAGCTTTTGTTCGTGACCTACCAGCTTGACCTAATTGACCTTGACCTTGAGCAGTTAGTTGGTCAACCATCATACCTTGACGGTTAAAGGCATCCTCTGTGTAGATTTCATTCAATGCAGATTGCTCACTCTCGTAAGCTTGCTGTGCTGCTAATGAGTTATAACTGAGTTGGTCTCTGGTGTTCTCTACTGATTTACCATACTGTTTAACAGTCTGTAAGTATTGATAGTCTTGAATACTTTGATTAAACTTCCACTGCCTAATAGCAGTTTCGTATTCATACTTACGATTGTTTGCATAGTTCTTTTTGTCAACTTCAAATACTTTTTTATTGTATTCGTTAGTCTTTTTAGCAGCTTCTTTAGCAGCTTTTTGCTGTTCTTTGTATGCTTTTTTAGCATCATTATTTGCTTTAGATGCCTGACTAGCACCAAAGATACCGCCAGCAATGCTAGCAACACCAGAAATAACACCCAAGATATTATTTTCAATACCAGATGTAGCGAGTTGCTCATCTAGTAGGTTGAAGTTTTTACCAGTATCATTATACATCAGGACCTCCTATAGTAACGCGGAGTGTACATACCTTCCCACATCATTGAACTCAACGACACAGGAAATGGTAGATTACTTGTTAGTTTCAAAATAAAATTCATGTTCCGTTGATTGATGGGTACAGTAAATACATTCTCTTCTTTTACAGGAGAGGTGTCGGCTTGATAATAATCTGCATCAGATACATGTTGAATGTCAACCCATTCGTCTGAACCTTTGGCTTTCAGTTTAAACGTAACAGCACCTGTTTTACCAGTTGATAGCTTAACACGATTAACTGTCAGGTTAGCAGTGAAATCATATTGTGTACCGTTTTGATCACGGTTATAATAAAATGTAGGTAGTTCTATTTCATAGTCATAGTTATAACCTACAATAATACCATCACCATACTCTGTAAAATCACCACGTACACTAAAGTAATTACCTTTTGTATCACTACCTACATCAACACTTGCCCAATAACCTGCATCAGAATCAGTCATAGCATCAAAAGGTAATGCTTTGAAACCAACTAAATCAAAAAGGTTAGTGAATGGTTTGTCTTGCGTACGTAGTGTAAGTAGCATAACAGGGTCTAAACCTGTGACAGGTGTGAACCCAACATACATTTTAGTAATTTTATTCACAGAGTCATACTCAATTGATGTTGGTTTAGTACCCAAATCAATAGTAGGATTAGACATAATCATACCACTTAATTGAGCACCCAATGGTACATCATTGATGCTAACAGCACCTAAGACATACTCATCCATCTGTTGAGTGACAGCAAACATCATATCATTTACAACAGTAAATGCTTGCAAGTTTCCAATCATTGTCCACTTGACCCATGCTTGAAATAGGTCTTTCTCTCCATCATTATAATAACGGTAGATGTACATCTCTTTTGTATCTCTACCAGCTAATGCAATAAAGGAATTCTGTGGACTTGAAACTAATGCTGTGATATCATTGGGAATATACTCAGCTACAACTTTACTGAGATCCAATACAATAGGGTTCTCTTCTAAACCACGTGTTTGCATACTAAATGCACGGGTGTAAGCAGGTACCTTACTGATGAAACCAGTGGTAGTACCGATGTCTACAGGAGGAATGTTATCATCCATCTCATAGTTAGCAACACCTCGAATCACTGCAGTACCAGGAGCCAACACACCAGTATCAGCTGCAAACATCAGGAACTGTTGTCGTCTACTAAACACAAGTAAACCCTGTGCATTAGGTAAGACATCAAACAATGTTACAGGTCTCACTGAAGATGCATTGATATCAATAGGGTCTGAATCTACTTGCGTCAGGGCTGATCTTGCAAACAAGTTATACGGGTCATTTGATTGACTCATGATAACATTATCTTTTGATAAAAGACCAAACCTGTTGTTATAAAAGAAAGTACAAGTAATGGGATTACCAGGACTGATGTATGAATCAGTATCTGGATCGTAATCAAAGATAGAAGGTGGTGGGTTAGTAGTGTTATCACCAGTCAACCTATCAGTCCATTTGATAGGACCAAACTCAAAAGTATCAACCCCTGTGTTAACTAGTTCATGCGGCATAGTAGATGCCTTAAACCCTTTTGATACTTCAGGAGATAGTGATTCCTTCCACTCTTTATCAGCGGTAGAATAGGTCAGGTAATAATCATCCTCTGCTCCACCAGCATTCAATACCTTAACTGTACGTCCGTTGTAAGACTCTGGAGGGAGCTTAGAAACGTCAGTAACTTCATCTTGGAAGGATTCCAGTGCTTGGTTATTTACACCACCCTTAGCGGACAATGTGAAGGCATTACTTTTAGTAATCTCAAGGCTGGTTTTGTATTGAGTTACAGTAACACCAAGATTTTTTGAGTTAATAGCATTACGAATGCCAGTCAATACTTCAGTAGCATTAAGACGAACATCAGTACCGCCTGCATCAAACTCATCAGCATTACGAGTTGTATAAGTACAATTAGTCCCGTTGATAGTTACTGTGTATTGAGCACTGTACTCTACAATCTTTAGAACAACAGTACCTACCTTACCAGGAGTGTAGTTAGATGGTGCATCCTGTAGTTCAGGTTGAACAGTTTTGTTGGTAACAACAGTAACGTCTTGGATGCTACGGAAATGATAGTCTTCAGGTTCAGACCCTGTTAGGTAGGCAGCACCGTTATTAGTTACTGTACATACAGTACCTGTAACAGCATTCCATACGTAAATGTCAGCACCTTTAATAGCACCAAAGTATGCTTCATCAGAAGCACGTTGGATAAAGAACCAAGCAGCATTTTCTAATTCATCTTTAGCAAATGGTGTACCATCTGCTTTATTAACGGTACGAATAAATCTCATACCATTCCTTTTTAACATACCAAAGGTTGGGTCAGGGTAAGCATTGATAGCTTCCCTAACCTGACCTGATAGTTTCTTATTATCTGGTTGAGTAGATACACCACCCAACAGGTTATCGATTGTTTGAGTTACAGCAGGCATCAGCGGTACAATGCATGGAACGGTTGGTAGGAGTTGTAGTAATCACCACCTCTTGGGTGACCAAAGAAAGTATAGTCGCCCTGTTCGGTTTCATACTGCAAGGCATTAGACCGCATGTATGCCTCTTGCTGTGCAAGTATCTGGTAAAGATTAGGGTCTCCTACAATCCTCATGGATACAATAGCAGCAGCACGAGAGGTAATGTAATCACGGATAGTTGGTGGTAGATCAGACCATTCAAAAAACCAAATGATATCAAAGTAGTGTGTTTTATCTTCTTCCCATTTAAAACTATGGGAGTTACGGTCATAGAGTTTACCATCTCTACGGATTGGGTCTTTATCACGATTATAAAGTTCATCCATGCACAGGTCCATCTGTAACATGTTGTCAGGGATCTTGAATTCTTGATCGGTATTTGGTTTGAGTGGGTAGTGATATTCTTTATTGAATGTCCATCCTTCGGCTTGTACTTCACGCGACACCTGTTGTAAGGTGTTGTATGCAATCGCAACGTCCGGGTTGGTTTGTTCTAGTGTAGTAACAGGAGCCTGACCAACTGATGCCAGGATCTGATTAACAGCTTGTAGCTCACCTTGAGCGTCAGTGGTTGGAAATGACATTGATTCTTATTCTCAATAAGGAGTTAAAAAAAACCCCCACCGAAGTGAGGGCATGTATATATCAGGAGGTCGGTGCCAACCGAGCATAGTCGGGAGCAGGACCATCAGACACATCTCCACCGATGGAGGTGCCATAGTGATATGCATCACGCATATCTTGAGTTTCACTGTTCACCACAGAACCGAGCACAGCATTGACACCAGCAGGGTCATAGCTACGAGCGGTCTTGGCAACACTATAACGAGTAGTAATAGCCATAATAATTAAGGACCAATAGGTGCAGGAGTTTGATCAGGGATCTCAGCTCCGGAGGAAGCGGTCACAGTGTACTTACTAGAAGCAGCAGTGCGACCGTATTCAACGGGAGTCATGGGATCCTGGGTGATGGAAACCACAGGCTGGTTAGTCTTCACAGCACCAGTCGTAGACATAGTGACATGAATACCAGTAGTAGTTTCCCCATATTGTTGAGTACCAGGATTCAAAGACATGACTTACCTCCTATCAAGCAGCTTGCAGTTCAATTGCAGCAGCGGGATTCAGCCAATCAGCACCCATAGCAAGACGACCCACAATCAGGTCACCTTGATACATGGTCTTCACATCACCACCAGTGGTCTGCACTTGGGGTCCAATACCTTGAACCACAGCAGCAGCATCACGCTGGTAGATAAGACCACAGTGAGCAGAGAAGTCACCGGAGTAATCGTTGTTCTCACCATCTTCACGAGCAACAACACCAGCCATGAAAGGCAGGTTGTTAGAACGGCGGATGCTGATACCAGCGATTTCATAGAGACCTTCACCACTGTTCAGGCTACCCTGAGTGTTGCCGTAGTCACGGTTCAGGATGTTGGTGTCCACCTGGGAGATCAGAGCGTAGTACTGACGAGGAGACAGCACAGCGGTACGACCACCAGAAGGAACGTTCTTCTCATCAAGGATGGAAGCAGCTTCGAAGAAGCTATCAACCAGTGCTTGAGCGTTGAACTCGTTACCAGCACCCAGCTTGATCACAGAACCACCGGGCTCAGGACCAGGGGAAGCAGTGATAGGATGAGCGGTACGAGCAGACTTAGCAATGATGCGGAAGACTTTCTTGTCATAAGCCTCAGCCAGAGCGTGACCGATCTTAGCAGAGATCTCAGAACGCAGGCTATAGTGAGCCAGAGTTTCATCCAACTCATACAGGAAGGCTGAAGATGTAAGCAGATCATCCATCACGATGGTCTTCTCAGCCACGGGAGGGTTGTCACTACCGAGGATGGGAGTACCAGGCTGATGATAATCAGCAGTCATACGTCCAGTGTAGATGAACTGGAGGGACTTACCGTTACGGAGGGTACGATTCTGCACAGTATCTTTTGCGATACACACAGACTCATACGCTTTAATCATCTCCCCAGAAAAGAGCTTCAGATAGGTAGCATACTTGTTATCGTAGTCAGTGCCACCTTGGGTGAGACCAAGACCAGGGGTCTTGTTGATATTACCTACAGCGGTAATACCCATGTCGTTGTTGTTAGAACCATAGGTACGGGTTTGACCCGTGTTAGATTCAATATAAGAATTACCTTCTTTAGAAAAAGCCATTGTTATAAATAAATGAAATTATACAGGACTTCTAACGTTAGAAAAATTTTTTGTTGGAAAAGTTAAGGTCTTTCCTAACCCGGATTAGGAGACGAGTTGTCGGCGTACCGGCTCGAATCCACATAGCGATGGCAGGACTTGCACCTGCCTGTTGGCTATTATCCAATCGCCGGAGCACTGAGTGCTACTGGAGTTGACTCTGTTGACGCCAGGTCAAGCGGGAAGTTGTGAGCATTACGCTCATGCATTACTTCAAGTCCGAGATTAGCCCTATTAAGGATGTCAGCCCACGTGGGGATAACACGATTCTCAGCGCTAACAATGGACTGATTAAAATTAAAACCATTAAGGTTAAAAGCCATTGTAGAGACGCCAAGACTAGTGAGCCAAATACCAAGAACAGGGAAAGCAGCCAGAAAAAAGTGAAGGCTGCGGCTGTTGTTAAAGCTTGCGTACTGGAAGATAAGACGACCGAAGTAGCCGTGAGCAGCCACGATGTTGTAGGTCTCTTCCTCTTGTCCAAACTTGTAGCCATAGTTTTGTGATTCAGTTTCAGTGGTCTCACGTACCAGTGAACTGGTTACAAGGGAGCCGTGCATTGCACTAAACAAAGCACCGCCAAACACTCCGGCGACGCCGCACATATGAAATGGGTGCATCAGAATGTTGTGTTCGGCTTGGAACACCAGCATGAAGTTGAAGGTACCAGAGATACCAAGAGGCATACCATCAGAGAAGGAGCCTTGTCCAATGGGATAAACGAGAAATACTGCAGTAGCAGCAGCACAAGGGGCAGTGTAAGCCGTGAAAATCCACGGTCTCATTCCCAGTCGATACGATAGTTCCCACTCCCTTCCAGCGTAACACCAGATACCGATGAGGAAGTGAAAGACGACAAGCTGGTAAGTGCCGCCGTTGTAAAGCCATTCGTCGAGCGAAGCGGCTTCCCACACAGGGTACATATGTAGCCCGATTGCGTTCGAACTTGGTACGACTGCGCCAGAGATAATGTTGTTTCCATAAAGCAAAGAGCCACTGACAGCTTCGCGGATACCGTCGATGTCAGTAGGGGGAGCGGCAATGAAGCCAATAATAAATGCAGTAGTAGCTGCGAGCAAACAAGGAATCATAATTACGCCAAAATGTCCGACGTACAAACGATTGTTAGTGCTCGTAACCCAGTTTAAGTATTGCTGCCAAGGGTTAGTTTTCCTTGGAGCAGATAGAATTGCGGTCATAATCAGTTAAATAAAGTTGCCTACCCACCCACCACATAAATTAATTAGAAGCGGTACGTAGCGCCAGCTTTCAGATTGTAGCTGGTCTCTTCACCAGTGATGAAATAGACTTCTTTGTACAGCTCTACGTTTTCAGAAACACCAACCACTACACCGGCTTTACCGGAGAAATCAGTGGAAGCATCTTCACCGTTAGGCAGGCTGATAGCAGGACCAGCTTGGATGTAGTAGCTAGCATCTTCAGACAGCTCACCTTCATAACCAACATGGGGTTCAATAATAGAACCAGTCCATTCGTTCCCGATTCGACCAGTGTTGGATTCTACATTTGCATAAGGACCAGCAACTGCAGGGGTAGCCAGGATGGCAGCAGCGGGGAGGATAGCAAGGAATTTCATTTTAGTTTAGATAGAAAAGAGTAAGAGTAATGTGTTCGGTTACCATGAATACCCCAGCCTAACCAGTAGTATGCAGCATTCATATAGTATTGAACAGTTTGATGATTCGTTTGGAATGCATAAAGGTCATTCCTAAACCTCATCTCGTTAATCATATAGCGTGTCTGTCCTTCAAGTGATGTAGGATTACAGCTATACTTTTTACAGAACAAACCCAATCCATCATAACGATGTTGAGTTGTCCATTGAATCAAACCATAACCACCACGCAAGCAGCGGTCATAAGGAACGATGGCACCACCTTCACATACATTATGTCTGAAGTTTGATTCTTGTTGGATGTTGCCCATGATTACAGCCAGGGCAGTTTTGTCGGTCACGCCAGCTTCTGTCTGGAGTGTCTTCAATACATATTGTTGGGGTGGTGTGCAATCAGGGCAAGTAATCATTTCTTTTTCTTAGCAGTTTTAGCAGCACGTTTGAAGTTGCTAGCCGTAGGTGCTCCTTTGGCTCCAGGCTTACGCATCTTCTCTCCACTACCAGCAGCAATACGTTTGCGTTTGGCGTGGATGTTTGCATAAAGTCCTTGTTTAGGCATTACCAGATACCAGGAATAAGTTGACCAGTTACAGCGTATGCTCCCATAGCTGCGATGACACCAAGCATAGCCAGGCGTCCGTTCAGCCTTTCGGCTTTCTCGTTGTGGGTTTCGTACACGTCCATAATCTCCATAGGTGGTTCTTTGGCGAACATGTTAAGGCGTCCGCCGTCTTCGGTGGTAGTAGTCATCAGTATTGTAGGTTGGAACGGTCAAGTTTAGCAAAGACATCTTGGCGATACGCCGGGTCTTTATCATAGCGTGGGTCTTGCATAGCTTGTACAACTTCTGCTTGACTACGGAACACATCAGGTGTCTCAATCGCTCCACGTCCAGTCAGCAGCTGTCCTTCAGACCCAGTGTTATTCTGATAGAGACCATTCAATGCTTGGACAGCAAAGAAGCAAGCGTAAGGATCGCCTCCTGCCATCACAGAATCATACATCTTGATCTCTTGTTCAGTCAGGTTTTGACCTGCCCACTGTAGCATACTGTTATAACCTTCTTCTCCTCCTGCAATGTCCTGAAGATACTTTACATCTTCTTCAGTCATCTTGAGGGTTTCTGTTTCCTCAGCTTCCTCTTCAGGGTTCTCTTCAGTCTGAGGTTCTTCTTCTGGTTCAGCCTGTTCACGAGGCTCACCAAGTTTACTTTGTAGTTCAATGTATGCTTGCTCAAGAGCTTCTGCATCTTTGAACTTACCAGCAAGTAACTGTTGCTGTTCAGCTGCAGCCTGTTCACCAATAGCTAGAGCTTCCTGCTCTGCTTGATTGAATTCAGGCTGATCAGCCGGGGTGGAATCATACGTCAGTGTTGCCATTTGCAGTAATTACTTTTAGTTTACCAAGACCCACACTCTCTACGTAGTTGGGTGAACGACCAAGCTTAGGTGTACCAACCTTGGGTTTAGGTGCATACTTATTAGGCTCGGGTGTCTCAACGACAATATCAGGAGCCTCCATGCCTGCCATCTTTGAGACAGTATTTTCTACCTTCTCAGCTGTACGCTTAGGTTCAGGTGAGGTTGGCTTGCGGCGGGATCTCTTCCGGGGTGGAGTCGTTTCCATTAATCATTTCCTCTCGTTTTTGATCGACTTGTGCAAACTGACCAGCTTGTTTAGTCAGTTCCATTTGTTCTTGTTGTGCCATTGCTTGTTCTTGCTCACCTTGAATCTCTTGCATAGACTTAACAAGGTTCAACACATCAATACCTTGAGCAGCAGCCAATCGTTTGATGACTTCTTCAGGGTTGATGTATTGTTGGATTGCTTGTGGTCCCATTGTCTGGGAGATAACCTGTAGGAATTGACCAAGACTTTCAGTGTCTTGACCACGACCAATAGCATTAATACCAGCAACAATCGTAGGTTTAATCACACCACCTTTAGGAAGGCGAGGGATCTCACCAGTCTTTTGAGCAACAGAAAGCTTACGGTTCAGGTATGGCACAAGGAACTCAACAGTCAGCAGGGAGAATAGACCACCGAGTTGACGTTCCAGTTCCATCTGTGTCATGCGTACCTCTTCTGCAGTGGTACGTTCAGACTGTCGTACTTGCATGATAAGGAAAGCATCAGACAACCTACGCTCTAGACCACCTGCCATCTCGTATGCTGTTCGGAAGTCAGCAGTTTTACCAACCTGAACTACACCGATATCATCAGGTC
>OAOU01000082.1_pt1 | contig 18868 bp, 18 predicted proteins | sample 1470821 | NCBI WGS metagenome assembly OAOU01 (sample SAMEA3275579, study PRJEB22092) | marine metagenome | biome: ENVO:00000447 MARINE BIOME; feature: ENVO:00002042 SURFACE WATER; material: ENVO:00002010 SEAWATER | collected 2014-06-20T12:30:00+00 | depth 0 m
CAGCCACCCCCCCACCCGACGCCTATTTGTTGCGCCGATACGGGTAAAAACGGCAGAAAATAGCGTCAATTAGCGATTTTCCCGGACATCCGGCGTGAGACACTCGCTGTATGACAATGACTGGACCGGTTGCTGATGGAGCGCGCGATCGAACCGCAGAGCCCAAGCGAGTCCTAATGTGTCGGCCCACTCATTTCACCGTGAGTTACCGAATCAACCCGTGGATGTTTCCCGAAAACCCCACCGATCAAAAGCTCGCCGAGACGCAGTGGCAGTCGCTCTATGACGCCTATCTTGCCCTGGGTATCAATGTCGAATTGATTGACCCGATTCCTGGGCTGCCCGACATGGTCTACGCCGCCAACGGGGGTTTTGTGCTGGACGGGATCGCCTATGGCGCTCGTTTCCGCTATCCGGAACGCCAGCCCGAAGGGCCCGCCTATCTTGATCATCTCGAATCGCTCGGTTTCACCCCCACCCCCGCGGAGGAACTGAACGAAGGGGAAGGGGACTTCCTCTTGGTGGGCAATGTCATCCTCGCGGCCACGGGATTTCGCAGTGATGAGGCCTCCCACCGCGAGTTGGCGACGGTGTTTGACCGAGAAGTCGTGACACTCCGTCTGGTCAACCCCAGTTTTTATCACCTCGACACCGCTCTCGCCGTGCTGGATTCGACCACGATTGCCTACTATCCAGACGCCTTTGACGAGCCATCCCGGCGGGAGCTCGAGCGTCGTTTTCCAGACGCCATTCTTGCTTCGGAAGCCGATGCCACCGTGCTTGGTCTAAACCTCTTTAGCGACGGTAAGAATGTGGTCATGGCCGAGCAGGCAGTCCGTCTTCGCGCTGATATCGAGGCACGAGGTTTCCAGACGGTCGGGGTTAACCTGTCAGAACTGTTACTCGGTGGGGGAGGTGTGAAATGTTGCACGCTGGAGCTCAGGAACTAACAACGCCATTCACCCACGAGGCCTCAGCCCGAACCGGCGAGGCGATTGCTCGTGAGTCGTCGGTTTTGGCACACAACTACCACCCGTTACCGGTGGTCGCTAAGCGCGCGAGAGCGCAGTGGGTCTGGGACGTTGACGGGGCCAAATACCTCGATTGTCTGGCCGCCTATTCGGCGCTGAACTTTGGCCACCAGCATCCGAGTTTGGTGCGCGCGGTGAAGAGGCAACTGCGCACCCTCAGCCTGACCTCCCGCGCCGTCCACAACGACCAGTTAGGGCCGTTTGCCGAAGAGCTCACCGACTTGGTGAACCAAGACATGGTGCTGCCGATGAATACCGGTGCCGAGGCTGTGGAGACCGCGGTCAAAATCGCGCGGGCCTGGGGCTACCGAGTCAAGGGTGTGCCGTCGAACCGCGCACACATCATCGTCGCGCAGAACAATTTCCACGGTCGGACATTAGGAATTATTAGCTTCTCGACAGACTCCGAGGCGAGAGATGACTTTGGTCCGTATCTGCCAGGATTCACGGCCGTCCCCTATGGCGATTCCGAGGCACTAAAAAACGCGATCACCGACGACACGGTGGCAGTTTTGTTGGAGCCGATTCAGGGTGAGGCCGGCATCGTGATTCCCCCGGCGGAGTATTTGCCAGAGGTTCGCAGGATCACCGCCCAGCACAATGTGTTGTTCATTGCCGATGAGATCCAGTCAGGTCTTGGCCGGACGGGAGCTACCCTCCAGGTCAATAACGTCGGGGTCCAGCCGGACATGGTGATTATGGGTAAGGCCCTTGGCGGGGGCTTATTGCCGGTCAGCGCGGTTGCTGGCCGGTCAGATGTGTTAGGCGTGATTCACCCCGGTCAGCACGGGTCAACGTTTGGTGGAAACCCCCTGGCCGCTGCCGTGGGCCGGGCGGTCGTCAGGCTGCTGCGCCCGGGCCAGCTGCAGGCGTCCGCGAAGGCTCTTGGGCACGTGATGCGCGAGCGTCTAGACGCGATGGCGAGCCACGGTGTGGTGGGGATTCGTCAGGCGGGACTGTGGGCAGGAGTCGATATTGATCCGGAGCTTGCGACGGGACGTGAAGTCGCTGAAGCCCTCGTGGGCAGAGGCGTGTTGACCAAGGACACCCATGGATCGACCCTGCGATTTGCCCCACCCCTGGTGGTGTCTGAGCGAGATATTCACTTTGCGATGGATCAGCTGGAGGGTGCGCTGGGAGAGCTCAGCAGATTCCGTCACCGCGCCTGACTTGCGTTTTCAGGTTAAGTTAGGCTAACCTAAGTTCTTCAGCCGACGATATGTGGTGAGGAGAACGTCTTGATGTCTGTCACTTTTGTCCGCTCCGCCGTTGTGCTGGCAGTGGGATCGCTCGTCCTGTCCGGTTGTGCTCCAGCAGCTGACCCGGAACCAGAGAGCGCCACGGCCGAAACCAGCAGCGAGCCAGAAGCCGGCTCCGTTGAGGCCGTCGAAGGACAACCAGAATCAGACAATTTCCTGACCCTGTATTCCGGACGAAGCGAGACACTCGTTCAACCGCTCATTGACCAGTTCCAAGAAACCACGGGCATTGAAGTGCAGGTCCGCTATGGAAACACCGGGGAAATGGCGGCTTTGCTGATGGAAGAGGGAGAAGCAACCCAAGCAGGCGTCTTCCTGTCACAAGATGCCGGAGCGCTCGGGGCACTCCGCGCCGAAGGATTATTCAGTACGTTGCCCGAGGATATTTCCTCTCGGGTCCCCGCCGGCTTCACCTCCACCGACGGGAGCTGGGTGGGAGTGACCGGACGCGCTCGCGTTGTCGTCTACAACCAGGACCTCGTTTCTGAGGACGAACTTCCCACCACAGCTGACGAGTTGGTGCAACCACGCTGGTCGGGCGAACTGGGAGTGGCACCGACGAACGCCAGCTTCCAGTCATTCGTGACGGCGTACCGGGTGATGGAAGGCGAGGGAGCCGCCGAAGCCTGGGTGAGTGCTCTGGTGGCAAATGATCCGGAAATCTTCGAAGGCAACACGCCCATCCTGGAAGCGGTGGAGGCTGGCGTGGTCCCGCTGGGGTTGATTAACCACTACTACTGGTACCGCCTCGAAGCCGAGCGCGGAGAGGACAACCTCGCGTCCCGACTCTGGTTTACCGACGTGGGAGACCCGACGTCGATTGTGAATGTGACCGGGGTGGGCATATTGACCCCCGCCCAGCTTGACCAAGACGCCATCGACTTTGTCGACTACCTCACATCGGAGGCCGGCCAGAGCTACTTCGTGGAGACCACCTACGAATACCCACTGGTGGCAGGAATCGATGCGCCAGACGGTCTTCCGGCCATGGAGGACCGGGTCACTCCCGAGCTTGACCTGTCTGATCTGGAGAGCCTGGACGAGACCACCGATCTCCTGACTCGATTCGGCCTGCTCTAGTCGGCTCCAGACGGCTCGCGTAAAGTCAGGGCCATGTCACAGGCGCTTACTGACACGTCTGCTCGCCCGGCGCCAGCCGCGGTGAGCGGGCCCGGCTGGCGTGTCATCCCCGCGCTGGCAGCGGTGATTGTTGTCCTCATCCCCATGGCCTATCTCGCCATTCGGGCGACGGAGGTTCCCTGGAGTGATGTCGTCACCATCGTGACTGCGTCACGCGCGGGAGAGTATGCCCTGAACACTGTCGTGCTGGGCTTTTCGGTCAGTGCCACCGTGCTCGTCGCCGGGGTCGCCATTGCTGTCGGTCTCAGCAGGTCGCGCGTGTCCCGGTTGCGCTGGTGGCTGGTCGCCTCAGCGTTGCCCTTGGCGATGCCCTCCTACCTGGCTTCTTACGGATGGCTAGTGATCTGGCCGACGTTGTCGGGGTTTGGCCCGAGCTGGTTACTGCTGAGCGCCGTCACCATTCCGTATGTGGTCTTGCCAACAGTGGCGGCACTGCGAAGCGTTGGTGGCGAGCAAGAGAGGGTGGCGAGGACACTGGGCCGGGGAGCACTCCAAGCTTTTCTCCTAGCGACCTGGCCACAAATCCGTCCGGCCGCCCTGGCAGGTGCCCTGCTGGCTTTTCTCTACACCGTCAGCGATTTTGGTCTGGTGGCTATGCTGCGTTTTCACACCCTGACCTGGGGAATTAACGCGGCCTACTCCGCCAGTTTTGATCGAAACCAAGCCGCAGTCTTGGCGCTGTTGATTGTGCTGATTGCTCTGGTGGGTGTGCTGGGTGAGCGTCGCGTCCGAGGCCAGCGGAGACTTTCACTCGGTCGGCTCCGCCCGGTTGGACCGGCACTCGTTCCGTGGGTGCGACGGAGTCTCTTCGTCGCAATGTTGACTCCCCTGGCCCTTGGCATTGTGGTTCCGATGGCAGGACTCATCTCCCGCCTCGTTCAGGCAGAAACCCTCCTGGCCATTGACCCTGCTCGTCTGGCAGAGGCCACCGGGTGGACAGTGTTGGTCGCCGTGAGTGCGGCCCTTACCGCGACACTCATCGCCCTTCCCATCGCCGCTCTTGCCGCGAAATATCGGACACGGCTGGCGAGCACGATTGAATCCTTGGGCTATTTGAGCCACGCGCTTCCAGGAATCGTGGTCGGTTTGTCACTGGTCTTCCTCACGCTTGGCACCTTGCCGGTGTTGTATCAAACACTTGCCATCTTGATTTTTGGTTACACCGTCTTATTTGCCTCTAAATCCATTGGTGCCACACGCGCCAGCATCGAGGGGGTCTCGGGAACACTGATCCGAGTGGCCAGGACCCTCGGAGAAACCCCGTTTGGAGCGTGGCGCCGAGTGACGCTGCCGTTGGCACTTCCCGGAATCCTCGTCGGAGCACTGCTGGTGATGGTCGCCACGATGAAGGAACTGCCGGCCACGCTCATTCTTCGTCCAACGGGGACCAATACCCTGGCGACAGAGCTGTGGACCAAGACCGTGGCTGTGGAGTACGCGCAAGCAGCGCCCTACGCCGCACTCCTCGTTCTGGTGGCAGCAATCCCCGCCATGTTTTTAGCGGCCACCAGAAGTGAGAAAGGAGAAGCCACATGACCACCTTGGCGGTATCCGATGTGAGCGTCTCCTATGGCGTTCACACAGCTCTCGACGAAGTCTCACTGGTGGTGCCCTCCGGGTCTGTTGTGGCGGTTCTGGGACCCTCTGGCTGTGGAAAAACCTCTCTTCTTCTCGCCATCGCGGGACTGTTGGGTATTGACACCGGCTCGATCGCCGTGGGCTCCCGCATTGTCAGCCAGCCAGGAAATGACGTTCCCCCGGAGCAGCGAGGAATCGGCTGGGTGCCGCAGGAAACATCGCTGTTTCCTCATATGAGCGTCTCGGACAACATTGGCTTTGCTCTGTCCAAAGGCCGCAGGCGAAGCGAACGGATTGACGAGCTCGCGAGTCTGGTCGGACTCGACGAGATGTTGCATCGGATGCCCGATGAACTCTCCGGTGGCCAGGCACAGCGCGTGGCCCTGGCCAGGGCATTGGCCACGGACCCGGACGTGGTCCTTCTCGATGAACCCTTTGGCGCACTCGACGCCGTGCTTCGACACTCGCTGGGGCGCGAGGTGGTCTCGTTACTTCGCGGGCGAGACGCCACCACGCTGCTGGTGACACACGACCGCGAGGAAGCGCTTGACTTGGCTGATCTGGTGGTGGTGATGGACGCCGGTCGCGTGGTGCAGGTCGGAACACCCAGAGAGATTTATGAAAAGCCCCTGACGCCGTGGGTGGCGTCATTTGTGGGTGAAACGGTCGATCTCGAGGGGGAATGGCAAGACACTGCCCTGGAGTGCCAGGCCTGCGGACAGCGAGAGGCCTGCGAAGGAATTCCTGACCGCTACGGCTGCACCGGACACGTGGCCACCCAGCTAGGGTCGCTGGCTGCAAGCGCGCAAGGTTTCCAGCCACGCCAGGGAGAAAAAGTCCGAGTCGTTCTTCGTCCAGAGTGGCTGGTTCCCCAAGCCACCGGCGTGGATTCCCGTGTGGTGACCATCGCCTATGCCGGACACGACGCCTTGGTGGAGCTCGCCGTGCAGCCGTCCGGCACGAGGGTCCGCGCGCGTATTGCTGCTCCCTTCCTTCCCGCGGTCGGCGCACCGTTTGGCATTGCCGTGCGGCACCCAGCGCTGGTGTTCCCGGTGGCCCCCGACACGGCGGCGTCGCTCGAGACCACAGCCCAGGTGGAGGACGACCCTGCGAGTCGAGCTCGCAGTGTCTGAGCACTCTGTTCTCGATCAGCCGCTTCTCGAGCGGATCCGACAGCGTGCTCCGTCATATGACGAGGACAACAGGTTCTTTCAGGAGGACCTGGATGAACTCCGTGCAGCCGGTTACCTGACGCCTCGCCCACTTACTCAGATGGTCGCCGACCAACGTCTCCTTGCCAAGCACGCACCGGCCACAGCGTTGGGGTTGGGAATGCATTTCACCTGGATGGGGGTGGCTCAGACTCTCGCCGCAGACGGCGACCAGTCGTTGCAGTTTGTTCTTAACGAGGCTCGCTCGGGTGAGTTATTTGCCTTTGGGGTCAGTGAAAAAGGAAACGACCGTGTCTTGACCGACTCCGTGACGAGAGTCGAAAAAACAGACGGTGGATATCGCTACACCGGCGAAAAAATCTTTACCTCGTTGTCTCCGGCGTGGACCAGGCTCAGTGTGTTGGGTCGGATGGACGACCAGATCGTGCACGGATTTATTACCCGGGACACTGCCGGCTACGACATCCACAGCGACTGGGACACCCTCGGGATGCGGGCCACCCAAAGCCACACCACCGTCCTGGACGGAGCCGTTGTCGAGCAGGAGCGCGTCGCACGGATTGTGCCGGTGGGAGACCTCACCGACCCGTTTATCGGCGCCATTTTCAAAAACTTCCTGCTCTTAGTCTCCGCGGTGTACGTCGGTATCGCCGAGAGGGCGCTCGAGCTTGCCGTCGACGCCGTGAGCAGCAGGAGGAGTATGGCCCGAGACGGCGCCAGCTATGCGAGTGATCCTGATATCCGCTGGCAGATCGCGGATATGGCGATGGCGGTGGATGCCCTCGATGCGCCGCTTCGAACACTTGCTAAGGATGTTGTGGCGCAGGCACCCCACGGAGCCACCTGGTTTCGGTTGCTCTCCGGGGTAAAACACCGATCGGTCGAAACAGCCCGCACCGTGGTCGACCGCGCACTTCGACTCCACGGTGGTCGTGGCTTTAAGCGCACCAGTGAAATCAGTCGGTTGCAGCGAGATGTCCTCGCCGGGGTGTATCACCCGAGTGATACGGAGGCCGTGCACCACACAGTGGCCTTCGACCTCCTCGGCTCTGAGGGTTAGCGATGGCGCGGGCACTCCGCCGGGTCGATGAAAGCTTCGTCGACGCCGAGGGTGTGACGACGTATTTCTATCGATGGGCCCCTCGCACGCCTCAGGCCGTGATTCACCTTGTGCACGGACTGGGCGAACACGCCAAGCGCTATGAGCCACTCGCTCACGATCTCGTCGCAGCGGGCTATGAGGTGTGGGCCCAGGATTACCGCGGCCATGGACAGACAGGACTCGAGCAGTGGGGTGGCGACTACTCCCAACTGGGGCGCCTTGGTCCAGGTGGACTCCCGGCAACACTGAGAGCACTCCGTCAGTTCCACACCCAGATCCGCGCCGCTCGACCACGACTGCCGATCGTGTTACTCGGCCACAGTATGGGGTCACTTCTGGGTCAGATACTTCTCAACCAGGGATTCGCCGACGATATCGACGGTGCCGTGTTCACCGGAACCACGCTGCGGCTGCCGGGATACATGAACTCCGGGGACCTCAACGCCAGACACCGCCACCTCGGGACAACTGGTGCTGAATGGTTAAGCCGAGATCCCGCTGTCCACCACGCGTGGGTAGATGATCCCCTCACGTCCCCCGCAAACACACTCAAGCTCTTTGGGCTTCTCGACAGTGCTCGGTTACTGGGCGTCCCGAAGACACTCTTACGCGACATTCCTCTTCTTCTTATGGTGGGAACAGATGATTCTCTGGGTGGTGAGCGGGGAGTAAAGAAGCTCGCAGCCGCTTACCTGGCTCGCGGTGTGAGTGACGTGACCACAGGGGTGTATCCCGGAGCACGGCACGAAATATTCAACGAAACCAACCGCGAGGAGGTCATTGCTGACCTTGTCGAGTGGCTGGGGAGGGTGTGCCCAGCGGCGCGAAAGTAGGCTAGAGGCGTGCACGGCGAATACAAGGTTCCTGGCGGCAAGCTCGTCGTTGTGGACCTCGACGTGGACGGGGGTGTGATTACCCAGGCACGTCTTGCAGGGGATTTCTTTCTCGAACCCGACGACGCGTTAGAAGACATTAATCACGCTCTTGAGGGCTTGTCGACGGGAGCAAGTCACGACGATATTGAAAAGGCGGTCACCACAGCACTCCCCGATGATGTGGTCATGTTGGGCTTTAGCGCCGATGCCGTGGCGACTGTGGTCCGCCGGGCCTTGACCAGTGCGAGAGATTTCACCGACTACACCTGGGAGTATCTCGCCCCAGAGCCGCTCGAACCGCTCCAGCAGATGGCACTCGACCAGGTCCTCACCGAAGAGGTGGGGGCGGGGACCCGTGGACCCACGCTGCGGTTATGGGAATGGGCAGGCCCCGCGGTCGTGATTGGAAGTTTTCAGTCGCTCAAAAACGAAGTGGACCTCGAGGGGGCATCGAAATACAACATGGAGGTGACCCGGAGAATCACCGGTGGCGGGGCCATGTTTATGGAGCAGGGCACGGCGATCACCTACTCCCTCTATGCCCCTGTCGAACTCGTGGCGGGGATGAGCTTCCAAGACTCCTATGCCTTTCTCGATGACTGGGTCATCCAGGCCCTTCGTGGATTAGGAATTGATGCCCACTACAAGCCACTCAATGACATCCAAAGTCCCGAGGGAAAAATCGGTGGTGCCGCCCAGAAGAGACTGGGCAGCGGCGCTGTGTTGCACCACGTCACCATGGCCTATGACATGGATGGTGATCGGATGGTCGAAGTGTTGAGGATTGGCCGGGAAAAAATCAGCGACAAAGGCGTGGCCTCGGCGAATAAGCGCGTCGATCCGCTTCGTGCACACACTGGGATGAGCCGTGAAGACATTCAGGACCACCTCGTGACAACCTTTGGGTCGCTCTACTCCCTGACCCCTGGGGTGATTCGAGGCGAGGAAATGGATCGCGCGGCGCAGTTGGCTTCTGAGAAATTTGCCACCCCGGAGTGGCTCCACCGCGTCCCGTGACCGCCTCCACACGCCCCGGAGCGGGGATTATTCGACGCGGCGTGCTCGTCGTGGTGCTAGCTGCCGTCCTCATTGCGGGCATTTTGGTCTCTGCCGGGACCGGGCAGCTCGATATTCACACCACTCAAGTCATCGGGTCGATTCTTCAACGGTGGGGCCTCGACACCGCCTGGGCGCCGACAGACGACGTCATCGACGCGACGTTGTGGGTGGTGCGCTTCCCCCGAATGATGATGGCGATGGCGGTGGGTGCTGCCCTGGCCGTGGGCGGAGCCTTGATGCAAGCCGTGTTTGGCAATCCGCTGGCGGAACCCGGAGTGGTCGGGGTCTCCTCAGGCGCCGCACTCGGGGCATCGATTGCGATTGTGTTTGGTATTCAATTCCAAGGCTCTGGTGTTGCTGCACTGGCCTTCGTGGGCGGGCTGCTCGCCACTCTGTTGGTGTATGCCGTGGCGCGGGCAGGCGGTCGGACCGAAGTCGTCACCCTTTTGCTGACAGGAATTGCCGTCAACGCTTTTGCCCAGGCAGGTCTCGCCTTCGTGCTGTTTCTCGCTGATACCGCGAGCCGGGAGCAGATTGTGTTCTGGCAGCTAGGGTCGCTTGCCGGATCACTGTGGACAGAAGTCGTGGTGGTGGTGCCTTTGCTGCTGGTCGGAGTGGCCGTGGCGCTCATTATTGGCCGTCAGCTGGATGTCTTATCTCTTGGCGAGCGAAACGCGAGGAGCGTTGGTGTGGATGTGGAGGGCCTCCGGATCTTGGCCATCATCCTCGTGGCACTCCTAACGGCGGCGGCGGTCGCTTTTGCCGGGATTATCGCGTTTGTGGGACTCGTGGTGCCCCACATCATTCGAATGGCGTTGGGGCCTGCCCACCGTGGCCTGCTCATTGCGAGTGCGGTGGGCGGTGCGGCACTGATGCTCTGGGCCGATCTACTGACTCGCACCCTGGTCGAGGGAGCCGACCTCCCGATTGGCATGCTGACAGCGTTAATCGGCGGCCCGTTCTTCTTTGCTCTCCTCTACCAACAGCGCCGACGAAGTGGAGGGTGGTTATGACCCCGCTGCTGTCGGTCCAGTCGGTGGATGTGCGACTTGCCGGGCGACAGATTCTGAACGACATTTCTTTGCACGTCGAGCCTGGCGAAGTGCTCGCCTTAGTAGGTCCAAACGGTGCCGGTAAATCCACACTCCTCGGGGTCCTGGCCGGAGACATCCGTCCGGATGCTGGTTCGGTGTTGTTGCGCGGTGTCCCGATTCGCCAGTCGCGCGCCAAAGAACTTGCCCGTCAGCGGGCAATGCTGCTGCAGTCCAACCAGGTGTCGTTTCCTTTCTCGGTCGGACACGTCGTGTCGATGGGAAGAAACCCGTGGGCGGGGACCGAGCAGGCCGACGAAGACGACGAGGTGATCGCGCGGGCCATGGAGCAGGTCGATGTGACCGAGCTTCGGCAGCGACGCTTCAGTGAACTCTCTGGCGGTGAGCGCGCCCGGGTGTCGTTAGCCCGGGTGCTTGCTCAGGACACAGAGATTGTCTTGTTGGACGAGCCCACGGCCGCGCTCGACCTGCACCATCAAGACCGGGTGATGCGTCTGATCCGGGAGCTGTCCTCCAGCGGTCGGGCCGTGGTTGTTGTTGTCCACGATCTGTCACTCGCTGCCGCGTTTGCCGATCGCGTGGGGCTGCTGGTCGATGGCCGGCTCCTCGCGATCGGTGCCGTGTCCGAGGTGATGACTCCGGAGTTGTTATCGGATGCCTATGACGTGCCGATCCACGTGATGAGTGGACCGGATGGGACTCCGCTTATTGTCCCGAAACGCCGGGTGGACTAAGCCCGAAGGGCCTGGAATTCGGGGTTTTTGACCATGAACTTGGCAATAAACGGACAAATCGGCTGAATCGTTCCGTGGTGTTCGTCGCGGATCATCTCCAGGGTCTCTCGCACGAGAGCGAGACCCAATCCTTCTCCGCGCCTCTCCATCGGAACTTCTGCGCGAAGCAGGCGCAGCGTGTCCCCGTCTCGTTGATATTCCACTTCGCCCGCCTCGACCCCTGCCTCATCCAGATAGACGTAGCGAGAGGCGTCTGGTTCGTGGCGAATTGTCATGGGCTCACCCTACGAGCTTGTTCGCCTCACCGAAAGGGTTAATTCGTTCGCTGCCAGTAGGGCGCAATACGCTCCAGGATCTCTTGAAGGATGGGCCTCGGAGTGGCGGCGATCAGGCGAAGGTGGCCTTTACCAGCCTCCCCACACCTCGCCCCATCGGTCAGAGACACCCCAGTGTGTTCGCGGAGGAATTCGGTGGGGGATTCTGCGCCTTGAATGTCGATTCCTCGCGCGTCGAGCCAGACAATATAGGTGCCCTCGGGGCGGCGATAGCCAGAGCCTGGGAAATGGTCTGCGGTGAATTGGTCCAGAAGGTCGAAGTTCCCGGAGAGGTATTCCCTCACATCGTCCAACCACGCGCCGCCGTCGCGGTAGGCGGCCGTGGTGGCTAACACCCCGGGAGTCGCGGCGCTTTGCGAGACGATAAAGGCCACCGGGTCGAGCAGTTCTTTATGCCGGGAACTTGTGACCACCAGTTGCGCACACTTCAGACCAGGAAGGTTCCACGCCTTCGATGCAGAAATGGCGGTAATCGAGTGCTCGGCGGCGTGCTCGCTCACAGTGGCGTAGGGAATGTGCCGGTGAGTCCCGAAGACCAGCGGTGCGTGGATTTCATCGCTGAACACCACAGCGCCAGCTTTTTCCACGACCTCGGACAGGGCACGCAGTTCGGCGTCGGTGTAGACCAGGCCCAGCGGGTTATGCGGATTACACAGCACGACCATTTCCGCCTCGCCCTCGAGATGCGTGGCGATTGCCTCTAAATCCATCTGGGGTCGACCCGAGTCGTCAGCGACCATCGGCACTTCAATCACGGGGTGATCCACCATGGTGGTGAGGGTCAGAAACGGCATATAGGCAGGAGTCGGAATGACGACCGGCGAACCCGGGGTGACAAGTTTTCGGAGCGCTATTTCATAGGCCTGGAGAACATCGCCGGTGGGGTGAATCTGCGAGGGCTCAACCGACCAACCGTGGGTGCGGGCCAGATAGTCCGACGTGGTCTGCTTCATCTTGTTAGCAACCGGCTGGGGAAGATAGCCAAACTGTTCGCTGTCCACGCTTGTCTGGAGTGCTTTTTTCACCGGCGGTGCCAGTGGGAAGTCCATCTCGGCGACGAAACCCGGCAAGGTGCCAGGGAACCGCGTCCACTTCATCGACCCCCGACCCTCCAGCCACTCGGGCGTGATGTGGTCGAACGGGTGGGCAGCAGGACTCATTCGGGACAACCTCCAGGCCTCCAGTCTGACACTGACGCGTCGGGCCCGGTGCCCACAGCCCGCCGCTTACTAGACTGAGCGACCATGACCGCCCGCGCAGAGCGATACAGCTATCTCGGCCCGGAGGGGACCTTCACCTGGGAGGCTCTCCGTCAAGTCCAAGGTGCCGAGACCGGCGAGTGGATCAGCGTGTCTAATGTGTCGGAAGCGCTGGACGATGTGGTCCATGGCCGGAGCACCTACGCCATGATCGCGGTGGAAAACAGTGTTGAGGGCGGGGTCAGCGCCACGCAAGACGCGCTCGCGGAACTTCCCGACCTTCGCATTGTGGGCGAGTATCTGGTGCCGGTGCGATTCGCCGTCGTGGCACCCGCCGGGGCATCACTTGCCGATGTGACGGTGCTGGCGGCCCATCCCGTCGCCTATGCCCAGTGCCGCAAATGGCTGGAGACGAACCTTCCTCACCACTCGCACTCGTCGTCGCTGTCGAACGTTCGAGCGGCAGAAGACGCTCTGGCCGAGCCCGATATTCACGCCGCCCTGGCCCCTCGAGGTATTACCGAACGCCTCGATGTGCAGGTCCTGGCGGACGACATTGGCGATAACCCCTCGGCAGAAACCCGATTTGTCTTGGTTCAGCGTGGGGGACCTGTTCCTGAACGGACAGGCGCCGATAAAACCAGCATCATCGCGGAGCTTCCTGACGATGCTCCCGGTCGTCTGTTGGAAATGCTGGAGCAGTTCGCCACTCGTGGGGTCAACATGAGCTTGTTGGAGTCGCGCCCGATTGGCGATGCCATGGGTCGGTACCGGTTCGTGATTGATCTCGATGGGCACGTCCATGACGAACGAGTCGCCGACGCCCTGATGGGGCTTCGGCGGTTTAGCCCGAACGTCATTTTCTTGGGCTCCTACCCTCGTGCCAATGGGCACGTTCCAGATGTCTCTCCCCGTTACACCGATGACGCCTTCATCGAGGCCAGGCAGTGGATTCGGGACGTTGCCGAGGGGGACTCGAGCAAGGCGTGACACACTAGAAGCGTGATTGACCCGGGGGTTCTGCGCGATCAGCCTGACCTCATTCGTGCTTCTCTCGAGGCACGCGGTGCGCCGGCAGAACTGCTCGAGCGGGCTCGTGAGACGGATGTCGCCAGGCGCGATGCGATTGCCGCGTTTGAGACTCTACGTGCTGAGCAAAACGCTCTCAGTAGAGACGTCGCCGCCGCACGTGGCGAGGACAAGCAACTGATGGTCGCACAAGCCAAAGAGTTGGCCGAGCGCGTCAAACAGGCACAGGCCACGGCGAATGACGCGGAGACGAAAGCCAAAGAGGCGTTGTGGGCGCTTCCCAATCTGGTCATTGAGGGGGTCCCCGCCGGCGACGAGGGCAACTACGTGGTGCGCGACACCGTCGGCACCCCTCCGGTGTTTGATTTCACCGCCCGTGACCATTTAGACCTCGCGGAGTCACTTGGAATCATTGATATGCAGCGCGGTGCAAAAGTCGCGGGCTCCAGGTTTTATTACCTGGTGGGAGCCGGTGCTCTGTTAGAAAACGCCCTGATGCAGCGGGCCATTCAGACCGCCACGGCTGCCGGGTTCCACCTGATGATGCCTCCCACACTGGTCCGACCGGAAATCATGCAGGGCACGGGTTTCTTAGGGGAGCACTCCGCCGAGGTCTATTACCTGCCAGCCGATGAGTTGTATTTGACCGGGACGTCAGAAGTGGCCCTCGCTGGCTACCACGCGGATGAAATTATCGACCTGTCTGCGGGGGCGAAACGCTACGCCGCCCTGTCGACGTGTTATCGCCGCGAGGCAGGATCCCACGGCAAAGACGTTCGCGGAATTATCCGTGTCCACCAGTTCCAGAAGCTGGAAATGTTTAGCTACACCACAGCCGACGACGCGGAAGCAGAGCACCAACGGCTCTTGGAGTGGCAACACCAGATGTTGGATGGTCTCGGATTGCACTACCGAGTCATCGACGTGGCCGCGGGGGATCTCGGTTCGTCAGCAGCGAGGAAATACGACATCGAGGCGTGGGTCCCCTCCGAGCAGGCGTACCGGGAGCTCACCAGCACCTCCAACTGCACGACGTTCCAAGCCAGGCGCCTCAACACGCGCCACCGCGTAGACGCAGAGGGGCCGACTGAGACGGTCGCAACGCTCAATGGCACCTTGGCAACAACGAGGTGGATTGTTGCCCTGTTGGAGACTCACCAGCGCGAAGACGGTTCGGTCATAATTCCCGAGCCATTGCAGCCATTCCTCGGCACCGACGTTCTCACCGTGAAAGGGACGGAATGACCGACCCTGCTGATGGAGCGCAGTCGACTGTCGCTCCTCCCGACCACGCCTGGCTTGTCGCCCTTGATATTGACGGGACTGTGTTGCATGAAGACGGGACACTGTCCCAGACGGTGATTCGTGAAGTGCAACGGGTGCGTGACCTCGGTCACGAAGTCACGCTGGCCACCGGACGCTCGGTGTCGATGACGCTGCCGGTCTTGGAACAACTCGAACTCTCCCCGGAATATGTCGTGTCATCAAACGGCGCGATTTTGCTTCGACGTGATGAGCGAGAACACCGCAATTACCGACGCGAGCACGTCGAGCACTTTGACCCCACCCCGGTGTTGAAATCTATTAAAGAGCGCCTTCCCCACGCCCACTATGCGGTGGAGAACGAAACGGGGATGTATCGCTACACCGGATGGTTTCCCGAGGGAGCCTTGGATATCGTCACGGAGCAGGTGGATTTTGATGACCTGTTGACGACCGTGGCTACGCGGGTTGTGGTGATTGCGCCGGGCCACGATTCGAAAGAGTTTGAAGATGCGGTGGAACAACTAGGACTGCATCAGGTGAGCTACGCCGTCGGCTGGACAAACTGGCTCGATATTGCGCCAGATGGGGTCAATAAATCGACTGCCCTGGAGAGAGCCCGGCAGGCACTGGGATTTCCCCGACACCGCGTGATGGCCATTGGTGATGGCCGCAATGACATTGAAATGTTTCGCTGGGCCGGTGCGCACGGCCGCGCGGTGGCGATGGGTCAGGCGCCCCCGGAAGTGCTCGCAGTCTCCACGGAAGTCACTCGTCCCGATCGGGAAGACGGGGTCGCGTGGGCATTACGGAGCCTCTAAGCCCGAAAAAAGCCCCCGGGTTTAGACTCAAGGGTTGGAGGGCTGTCCGAGCGGCCGATGGAGCTGGTCTTGAAAACCAGTGGGCAGAAATGCCTCGTGGGTTCGAATCCCACGCCCTCCGCCAGAGTCCGAAAGGGTGGTGACGCATGAGCTCTGATGAGATTGCGATGCGTCGACCCCGCCAGGATGGCTATACCCCCCAACCAGGCCACGCCCGTCAAAAACGCCTCGAAGGCTGGAAACTGGTGGCCGCACTGTCCGGTGTGGTGGTGGCCTCTCTCGTGGTGAGCGCGGGAACAATTGTCGGCTGGACACTGGCCAACCTCACCACGTCCATCCAAACGGTCGAACTGCCCGGCTATGAAGAGCCGGCACTTGCGGGTGTGGGCGAATGGGAAGGTGGGTTCAACGTCCTCGTGGTGGGGTCAGACACCCGAGTGGGTCAAGGCGAACAGTTCGGTGAAACCGATGGTGAGTTAAACGACGTCAACCTGCTGGTGCACGTGTCAGAAAACCACGACCACGCCACGGTGATTAGTTTCCCCCGCGACACCCTGGTCGACGTACCGGGGTGTGAACAAGAGGACGGCTCCCTCTCTAGTGAGCGGACCATGACGCCGCTGAACCAAACCTGGAGCATTGGCGGCTTGCCGTGTGTGGCGAAAACTCTGGAGAATTTGACTGGATTAGAGATTGGGTACGCGGGGGTGATGACGTTCACCGGTGTGGCCCAGCTCTCGACTGCTGTCGGCGGCGTGGAAGTGTGTATCAATGAGCCGATTGTTGATCCCTGGTCGGGACTAAACCTCCCGGAAGCCGGCTATCACACGCTCGAGGGAGGACAAGCTCTGGCGTTCTTGCGCACCCGGAAGGGTGTGGGGGACGGCAGTGACCTCGCGCGCATTTCCTCCCAGCAGGTCTATATGTCGGCTCTGGTGCGCACGTTGCAAGCTGACGGGGTACTCAACGATGTCACCCGTCTGTACAACATTGCGCAGGTCGCTGCACAGAACATGGTGCTCTCCAGCTCCTTAGGAAGCCTTGACGTCATGGTGTCGATGGGGCAGGCGTTGCGGAATATCCCTAACCAGAACATCGTCTTCATCCAATATCCGGTGTTAGATGCTCCAGCGGATTACCCGGGCAAAGTGATTCCGGATCCCGTTCTGGCGACAGAAGTCATGCAGCGTGTTCAAGAGGACGTGCTCTACACCCTCGCCGAGGACTCATCTGGTCGAGGATCTGAGTCGGCGCCGGACCAAGAAAACGACGAGCAATCGGTCGAGGCTGCGCCGGTGGAGGAAGAGACCCCGCCGCCTTCCGACCAGACAGAAGACGCGCCCCCGAGCGATGCTGAGACCAGCGAGGCAGACGGTGAGTCCGAACCGGAACCAGCGCCCGAGCCTGAGGAGCCGGTCACACAGGCGGAGGTACTCGAGGGCCTGGTCGGTCAAACCGCTGACGATGTCACCTGCGCGGTGGCCAATTAAGTCCCACCGCGGGAGGCGTGTGACGCGGTAAGGTGGGGCCGTATTGGGAGACGTCGCATAGTCCGGCCTAGTGCACCACCCTGCTAAGGTGGAGTCCCCGTAAGGGGACCGAGGGTTCAAATCCCTCCGTCTCCGCCATTACCCCCCACGCTGTGGGGGGTTTTTGTTTAGGTCTCGGCCGTGGGCCATCCGGGCGGTAAGAACAGCGATTTTTCAGGTGTGTATCCGGGCCTGTTCGGGGCCATGCTTTGCCGTCAAGCTCTGGCAGAGTGGTGATTAATGGGTTAATATATGTGTTATTAGTCATAATCCAGGAATAAAAGGTGGATAATGTCTTCGTCAACGATTCTGCGGAGTGCTCGAAAAAGCAGTGGGCTCAGTCAGATGGAGCTTGCAGAAATTACCAACGTGGACCAAGCGAGTATTTCTCGGGTCGAAACAGGCCGCGATGTGACGCTCTCCACACTGGAGACACTTCTGGGCGCAACGGGACACAGCCTTTATCTCGCACCAAGCTTGCGAGCTGATGCTGCGACTTTAGTGGCGGAGATACGCGTCTGGTTGCGGCGTAAGGACACCCATCGCGCAGCACGTCTCTTGATTCAACTAAATGACAACCTCGTCGCTGAGACAGGGCTCGTGCGAGGGTTCCTTGCTATCGCAGAACCAGAAATAATCGGCCGACCAGTATGGGACGCGGCTGTTGCGGGGCTGGTTGAATGGCGCCTTGAACAGGAGGGACTGCCTTTTCCAGATTGGACTTCCAGACCGGAAAGAACGCTCCGACGAACCCGAGCTCTGGTCGTCGACCCCGCTGATCCTCTTCCGCCCCCTGAGGCCACTCCAGTCGCATTTCGCAGGCGCGGAGTGCTGGTCTGGCCCGACATGTTTGAGTCTGTGTAGAGATGTCTCAACTGCTCTCTCGAGACGACATCATTACCGGACTGAGAGGTGTCATTAGGGAACTTCAGCGGCGAGGATACTCTGGCCGAATCCGTGTGGTGGGCGGAGCAGCCCTAGCTCTTCGCTATTTTGACCGGGGTGTGACCACGGATGTCGACGCCGTAGACGTCAGAGACGGCCACAATGACAAGGTTGCCGAGGCTGCTCGAGTTGTCGCCAGAACTCACCGCTGGGTCCCAGACTGGCTGAACTTTGAGGTCACAAGAATTGATGCTCTTCCGGTTTGGGGCATTGATGTGGAGTGGGAAACGCTCTATTCCAAATCCGGTGTCACGGTGGAAATCCCGTCCCCTGAGGCCTTATTGGTGATGAAATTGAAAGCAAGCAGGCGGGGTCGAGACGCGGGGGACATCCGCAAACTGCTGGCGGTGTGTGAGATGAGCGATGTGGCCGAACTCGAGAGTCTCTACCAGGCCTTTTATCCGGGAGAGGTGTTGCCAAGTCGTGCACTCACAATGCTGGAGAAAATCCTCGCAGAAGGAACTCCTGTTGCACCTGGCATCGTCCCGCGTCCGGACCTGAGGCCGTAGATTTCATGGTTGCTCGAGAGATTCGTTTCGACGTTGCTCCTGCTCATCCGCGGTTTACCCTCTTGTCTGGATTAGGTCACACGGACCTCTCGCGAGAAGTTTTCTCCGTATTCAGCGGCCAAGAATCTCGAGCGCTGCCATTGCCGCGTTATGCCCGGCAATCGCGCTCACTCCGCCTCCGCGGCGGGCACTTGCCCCTCCGAGCAGAACATGTGGAACCCCTGACTGAACACCCC
>OAOU01000087.1_pt1 | contig 18429 bp, 17 predicted proteins | sample 1470821 | NCBI WGS metagenome assembly OAOU01 (sample SAMEA3275579, study PRJEB22092) | marine metagenome | biome: ENVO:00000447 MARINE BIOME; feature: ENVO:00002042 SURFACE WATER; material: ENVO:00002010 SEAWATER | collected 2014-06-20T12:30:00+00 | depth 0 m
GGGCAGAGATTTTGACGAATGATTACGTGGGAAGTTGGGTCTATAAAGGAATAGGGAAAGAGGAAGGAGCTGGAAAGAAAAGTTTGGTCAATCAACCACACGTAAAACATTTTTTCACCAAAGAATGAGGCGTGAAAGCTAACTCATAAATTTCCCAACTGGTCTAAGAAAATTTCCTTTTGAGTCACCTTGATACTTTTACCCATAAAAAAGGCCTCACCCATAAAAAAAGCAAGGCCGTATTTATTTGTCAGGCGTAAATGTCAAAGAGTTCTTGCCAGCTGATTTTTACGGTTCTAAAAATAGAGCCTCTCGCGTTTCTGGTTCAAAATGACGGGCTCAAGTAAACCTACCGACGAGATTCTTAGAGCAGTTCATATTTTGAGGTCTAAAAAACAGCAGACCAACACAAGCCACGGGATAGGTGGGTCATGTTCGGATAGCTTGGGAAAACAGCAGACATAAAAAAACGCTAGACGCATTATGTATAAAGGTTTTAAGGGATGTTTAGGAGAGAGTAGGACAAGATAGGAAAGCTGGTATTCAAGAGGATTTTATAAGATTGGCGGTGAAGGAGGGATTCGAACCCTCGATACGCTATGAACGTATACACACTTTCCAGGCGTGCGGTTTCAGCCACTCACCCACTTCACCGTTTTTTGAACGCCTAAGTATAGCGGATACCATTTAAAATGTCACGACCTAAGCCTTATCTTTCTTTATTTGTAGGCGCCTGCTAGGATAGCGTATACGTAATTACAAGTATAAATGGTTGAAAGTTGCATGATAAGTCTTGGCAGGCTCAAACACAATTTGAAAAAAAGCATAATAATGGCCGTAATGACGGTTGTAGTAAGCATAAACTCAGCGCATGCTGATGACTTTACCCAGTGTAGCCAATCTTTTTATGGTGGTATTTATCCTGAATTCATCAATACCAAGTTAAGTAACAAAACACAGTCGCTATGCATGGATGGTTTTGCAGTGATGTATTCAGGTGTGGCCCGTACACCGCTGTGGTCGGCTGAGTATCTGGATCGTACACGTCTGCAACAAGCCAAGCAAATAGACCGTGAAGACAGCTTTCATGAAGAAAGTCGTCTGCCAAAATCAGTGCGCGCCTCGTTGTCTGACTATTCAGGATCTGGTTATGATCGCGGGCATTTAGCGCCCAATGCTGATATGGCAACGCGCAGTCAACAGTATGATAGCTTTAGTCTGGCCAATATAGCCCCGCAATCACCACGTAATAACCGCTATATTTGGCGCAATATTGAATCGGCGACCCGTTACTTGACGCAGCAATATGGTGAGGTTTACACGGTAACAGGCGTGGCCTTTACGGACAAAAAAACCAAGCAGCTTGCTGGTCGGGTGCTCGTACCCAGTCATTTTTTCAAAGCAGTCTATATTCCAGCGATCAATCAAGCAGGGGTTTATTATGCGCCCAATGATGAATCAGAACGCATAGAGATCCTCAGTGTGGATGAATTAGCGACCAAGATTGGCATCGATGTCTTACCCGTCTTGGACAGTAAAACCAAAGCGCATGCATTTGATCTGCCGTTAAAAGCAGGTGAGGGCTCAGATATTCCCGAGACGTCAACAGAAGCGCCTGATTGGCTGCTGTTTGTTTGGGCAATTTTTGAGTGGCTATTGGCACAATTACAGGCATAAAGCCTTTTATGTGAGTAAAACCGCCCAATTTAGGAAAGCGAACAAGCTGCTGTTAATAAAAAGGATAATCAGATGATTGAGCCATTTGCTAATAACCACCAAAGCATGCAGATTGGTGAGCTCGTAATCGAAAATCAAGTAGATAAAATCATTATATATGGTGATATTGAACTGACTTTAGACGCCACTGGCTATCAGCAAGCCCAGCAGTTACATGAGCTGACCGCTAAAATTGTGCAGGCTTTTGAGACCCCTGACATTTATAGTAATAATGCGGAAAAGTCAAAAGAAAATGATGACCAGTCGGGTATAAATATCGACAACCCTTTCCTGTAACTCTTTGATATGGTTTTGTTTTTATGGCAAGAATAAAGCATAAAAAAATTACTAGGCAAACCATAAAAATTGCTTATAATGAGTCAAGACATCGCTTATGTCGCGCAAGTCTTTGAAAAAACGTATAAGTAAGGGCGGTTAATGAGCTGTTCAACAGGGTAAAGCCGCGATACTTGTAGTAAAGATTCTAGCAAAGGATAAGCATAGAACACCAGAAACATAACGTTTCGCATAATCATTGTACGAAGGGAGTCAATCTATGAAGTTATTTACAAAAACCACGTTAGCAGTTGCAGGTATCAGTTTAGCCAGCATGGCATTCGCCGCTGACCCATTAGCCAATACCACTTGGCAGACATATGATGAAGGCAAGCCAAAAGGTACCGTAAAGATTACTGAGTCAAACGGTGTACTAACAGGTACTCTTATTGCTACTAACTCAGCCAAAGGTAAAAAGCACATTGGCACAACTATTATTAGAGGTCTAAAAGCTGATGGTGGTGGGAAGTACAGTGGTGGTACGATTACTGATCCTGAGAAGGGCAAAGACTATCGTATGACAGCAAATTTAAGCGGAAATACCTTAAAGCTAAGAGGTTATATTGGTCCATTCTCACGCAGTCAAGAGTGGAAAAAGAAATAAGCCAATCGTTCATTCTTAAAGTCTAGTCTAAATCTGATCAAAAAATCCCGCATTACCAAAAGGTATTGCGGGATTTTTAGTGCGTGTCGGTTAATCGACCTTCAACACATTTATCTTACAAACTCTGGGTAAGCTTCCATACCACATTCAGCTATATCTGCCCCTTCATACTCATCTTCTTCAGAGATACGTAGACCGATGACAGCCTTGATGATGGCCCAAACGATTAAGCTGGCAACGAATACCCAAACAAAAATAGTAGCGGCACCTGCAATCTGACCCAAGAGCGTCGCTGCTGGATTAGTAATTGGTACGATAAGTAGACCAAACAGGCCAACGACGCCATGAACGGAGATCGCCCCCACAGGGTCGTCTATCTTTATTTTATCTAGTGCTAGAATAGAGAGCACAACAATCACACCAGCGATGAGACCAAAAAGGGTCGCTTGCAACGCAGATGGGGTGGAAGGCTCTGCAGTGATTGCGACCAACCCTGCAAGTGCACCATTTAAGAGCATCGTCAAATCAGCTTTACCAAAGATGAGGCGTGCTACTAATAAAGCACCAACGGCACCACCAGCAGCTGCTGCATTGGTATTCAAAAAGACCATCGCAACTGAGTTGGCGCTAGCAATGTCGCCAAGCTTTAACACAGAACCACCGTTAAAGCCAAACCAGCCCATCCACAATATAAGAGTACCAAGCGCTGCTAACGGTAGGTTAGCACCTTGAATTGCGCGTATCTCCCCATTAGGCCCATACTTACCTTTACGTGCACCTAATAGTAAGACGCCTGCCAAGGCCGCTGCTGCCCCTGCCATATGGACGATACCCGAACCTGCAAAATCAGAAAAACCCATGTCGCCGAGATTAAATAGGCCAAAGACGTCTTTGCCACCCCACGTCCAGCTGCCTTCTAATGGATAAATCACACCAGTCATCACCACGGCGAATAATAAAAACGACCACAGCTTCATGCGTTCAGCCACAGCCCCTGATACGATAGACATACAGGTCGCGACAAACACCACTTGGAAGAAAAAATCAGACGCAGCAGAGTAAACAGAATCACCGCCAAAACCATTTTCAGCTGATGCGGTTAGCGCATCTTCTACTAATGTCGCATTGCCTGCAATGCCACTCAAAAATAGCTCACCACCATACATAATGGCGTAGCCGCATATCATGTACATGATAGAAGCGGTCGCAAAGAGCGCGATGTTTTTGGTTAGAATCTCAACCGTATTTTTTGAACGAACAAGACCGGCTTCTAACATGGTGAAGCCCGCTGCCATCCACATGACTAGCGCCCCACATATCAAAAAGTAAAAGGTGTCAAGTGCGTACTGGAGCTCAAAGATTTGATTTTGCATATTAATTCCCCCTTGAATTGATGCAATACAGCTATCGGTGTGTGCTATAAGTCTGTGTCTATAGGTTGGCCTTACGCTTTAGATCGCGTCAGGGCCTGTCTCGCCGGTACGTATACGAATGACTTGCTCAAGCGCAGTAACGAAAATTTTACCGTCACCAATTTTGCCTGTGCTAGCGATGCGAGTAATGGCTTCAATAGCAGGTTCAACCATCTCGTCGATGACCGCCACTTCGACTTTTACTTTAGGCAAGAAGTCCACCACGTACTCTGCGCCGCGATAGAGTTCTGTGTGACCTTTTTGGCGACCGAAACCTTTGACTTCAGTAACTGTGACACCTTTAACACCGATGTCAGAAAGCGCTTCACGTACATCATCGAGCTTAAACGGTTTTAAGATCGCAGTGATTAGCTTCATAAAAAATTCCTTATTTGTGTGATGCCGCAGGTTGATAGAGGCACTGTGTGCATCGTATCGCTGCCATGCTTACCATAAGTCATTCAAGAACTGTGCCAATTTACTCAAGGGGGAGAGGTAGGATTGGATTTATTTGCTCAAAAATAACCACAGCAGTGGCAAGTGATACCGTCTATGTGGTCATGACATCAGTTGCCATAATAAGCACAGACAATGTCAATCAACCGTTGGCGTTGAATCAACGAAAACTTTATTATAACCAACTTTTTAGGTACTTGGGGAGGCGATCCATCTATTTCATGTGACGATTTGCTAACTTGGTTTGAGGAACTGACAGGATGGATAGAGGTAAACGTACTACTGAGAGGGAAAGGGTGAAACAAAGACAAGCCGCAGAGCACGATATTGACGTTCATGCTCTGCGTGCAAATAAGCAAATAAAAAGGCGTGAAGGTATAAGTAGCTTAACGCTAAGCTTTAGGGAACAGCAGGTAGGGGGTTTTGGTGCTGCCCAGCAGTTTTTTAGTGTCACTGCCTTTTACGAGTTCGCGCAGACGAGAGTGACCAAAGGCGCCCGTCATCAATAAACCTATATTATTCTCGTTTTGATAGTAAGTTAAGGCAGCTGTGACGTCACGGCTGTCTAGTAGTGCTTTTTTAGACTTAATGCCCGCTTGCTTGAGCCGCGCATAGGCTTCACGCAGCGCATCGCAGTTTTCAGAGTTCTCTTTACCCACCATGACCACGTGCACGGTTAACGCTCGCACGAGCGACGTTTTGCACAGCCAGTTGAGTAGCTTATGGCAGGTTGGGCTATTATCAAAAGCAAATAAGGCAGTGGTAGGGGGCAAAAATGGTGCATGCGTCACCAAAATGGGGCAGTGGCTCACTCTGATGAGTTGGCTTAAGGGAGACTTGCAGGTGACATTGTGGCCTATGACGATCAATTGTGCTTTGTCATCGACATAATCAATACTTTCGTTAAGTTTCTCGTGCCGATGCAACGTATAAGTCTTAAGTTTGTGATGTTGCTGTTCACAGTAGGACGTGGCTTGATGTAGCAACAACTTACCTTGGGCTTTTAGCTCGCAGTTACTTAAATGCTCTTTGGTCGTGAACTGCTCGAGCAGCGTGTGCTCATCATCGATATTAAGACAGCCTGAATAGTTCACCGCTGCTTTTTGCTGCAAGCTTGGCACAGAGTGCAACAGGCCAACCGGGGATTGCAGGCGCGTAGAGGCCCACATGCTCGCCTCTAACACGGCTTGCACATGATCAGGGCAGTCTAAGCACGCAATCACACTATCTGGTTTCAAGTTACTCATAAAACGACCACAACGTTAATAATAATAAAAATCAGCCAATCAGTAGAGGACTAGGGCGTAATGAACCAACCCAGCCTTTTTAATCAACGTGATCCTCTATTAAACTTTAGTTTTATAAAACACTGACGAATGTCAGCATGATAAAGCGGACGCAGACTGGCTTAATCCAATAAGCCAATATCGCGGCGATCGTGGATAGAGAAGCGATCAATCAATGTTCGGCTTGCATTGTTGAGTCCCACCACTTTGACATCAATGCCTTCACGTTGCAAGCGCATGACCAGCTTGTCCAAAGTGTCAACGGCACTGACGTCCCAAAAATGCGCTTGGCTGACATCAATTTGAATGCTGTCCAAGGCTTCTTTGGTATCAAAGCTACTTAAGAACTGCGTGGTAGACGCAAAGAAAACCTGTCCCTGAACGTAATAATAGCGTGTGTTACTGCTGTCATCATACTCGCTAAACACGGTTAAAAACTGACCAATCTTATTGGCAAATGCCAGCGCAGATAGCAACACGCCGACACCGACGCCATAGGCTAAGTTGTGTGTAAAGACCGTGGTCAAAACGGTGGCTAGCATAACAATGTTAAATGACACGGGGTGCGTTTTAAACTCGCGAATAGATTGCCAATTAAAGGTGCCGATCGATACCATAATCATCACAGCGACCAGCGCGGCCATTGGAATTTGGCTGACCCACTCACTTAAAAACACCACCATAATGAGGAGTACCACCCCTGCTATCAAAGTAGACAGACGCGTACGTCCGCCAGACTTGACGTTGATCATTGATTGACCAATCATTGCACAACCCGCCATACCGCCAAAAAATCCTGATACTACGTTCGCCATACCCTGACCACGACACTCGCGGTTTTTATCACTTGGCGTATCGGTCAATTCATCAACGATCGTGGCTGTCATCATAGACTCCAACAAACCAACGATGGCAAGCGCGATAGAATAAGGCGCGATGATCAGCAACGTATTTACATTCAATGGAATGTCAGGCAGCAAAAACATGGGTAATGAATCGGGTAAATCCCCCATACTGCCAACGTTACGAATATCAAGATTCATATACATCGCGACCGCCGTCAATCCAACAATACAGATAAGCGGTGAAGGAATCACGCGACCGATTTTAGGAATAAGCGGGAACAAGTAGATAATCGCCAAACCCGCTGCCGTCATGATATAAACGGTCATACCTACGCGTTCGGTCATTGGGTTCAGCTCGGGTAGCTGGGCTGCAAATATCAATATTGCCAGCGCATTGACAAAGCCAATGACCACTGAGCGGGAAACAAAGCGCATCAAATTACCGAGCTTTAGAATTCCCATGACGATCTGGATTGCACCGCATAATAAAGTAGCGGCTAGCAGATACTGTAAGCCATGCTCGGCGACCAAATCCACCATCACCAGCGCCATCGCCCCAGTCGCAGCCGAAATCATCGCTGGACGGCCACCGACAAAACTAATCACCACGGCGATACAAAATGAGGCATATAAGCCGACCTTTGGGTCAACGCCTGCGATGATAGAAAAAGCAATGGCTTCTGGAATCAGGGCCAATGCGACGACCAAACCTGATAAAACATCACCGCGAACATTGGAAAACCACTCGTCACGCAAGGTATCAATAAAAGATGTCATAAGTAAACTGTATAGGGTTAGAGGCAAAAAAAGTAATCATTGCGCAGTAATAAAATGATCGCGTCGCTATCAAAATAGCTATTCATCTTGGCTTGCGGCAACACGCACGGCGTCATGTTGGGGCATTGAATTATTAACGGTCAGTCATAAATATATCTACTGATTTATTTACTGGTATCACTAATACGTTCACCCATAATAAATCTAGGAGATTATCTAAAAAAAATAGTGTTTACAACAGGTTGCTTAAAGTAAGGTATTCGAAAATAGCACCGACAACAACGGATAGCGTCAGCAATAATTTGCTGCGGTAGAGGGTGATAAGTAATCTGCGAAATAAAAGCGGCAGTCTGACACAGCACGACTACAACATCTATCGTCGCTAAAGAGATGTGACAATAGCGCGTTAAATGTGGCAACATGCTAAACTGAAACGCTTGGGGTGATACTCACTCACATACAGATTAGGGCAGCTATTATAACACTAGCCGCCTCATATAAAAACAGGCGCATAATAGCACAAAGTCATAAAAAACCAGTACCGAAATTTGAGTGATACCGTTATGATATTTTTTATCTTAACGGTATCATTCAGCTTCTTAATAGTAGGTTTGTTTGACGCCACTTTGCTCGACCAATAGAAGGAATAGATATGACCACCAATACTGCAACTGACGGCTTACTTCATAAAGGCAGTGGTCTACAAGTCGTGGTCGGTTTGGGACAATCTGGGCTATCAGTAGCGCGCTATTTGGCTCATCAAGGCTATCAGGTAGCAGTCACTGATGCTCAGGCGACTCCCAGATTAGCTGATCAATTGCCAGCCGAGATTGATATTCGCCAATTTGGCGCAATCGACGCCGCGCTGTTGCAGCAAGCGGCACGTATTATTATCAGCCCTGGCATCTCCCTTGATACCGAAGCCGTAGCTGCCGCCCGTCAAGCGAATATTCCCGTAGTCAGCGATATTCAGCTGTTTTGTGACGCCTGTACAGTACCGATAGTGGCGATTACGGGGTCTAATGCCAAAAGCACCGTTACCACGTTAGTGGGACAAATGGCGGCGGATGCTGGTGTCAATGTCGGCGTTGGTGGCAATATTGGTGTACCAGCACTCACTTTATTGGATAATACCGATATGGAATTGGCCGTGCTTGAGCTGTCTAGCTTTCAGTTAGAAACAGTGACTAACTTGGGGGCACAGGTTGCGACGGTTCTGAATATGTCGCCCGATCATTTAGATCGCCATGGTGACATGCTCGGTTATCACCAAGCCAAACACCGTATCTTTCAAGGGGCCAAGTCGGTGGTCATTAATCGTGAAGATGCACTGACAAGGCCGTTGGTTGCCGACAATTTACCCAGAATCAGTACGGGTATTCATGCGCCAGATAAAGGTCAGTATGGTCTTATCACCGATCCTGAAGGCCAGATTTATCTTGCTCACGGTACAGAAAGGCTACTATCGGCAGACAAACTGTTGATTAAAGGTCGTCATAATCTGCTCAATGCGCAAGCAGCACTAGCGCTTGGTGAGCTTGCAGGCTTACCACTTGATAGTATGCTAGATACTTTACAGCAGTTCACAGGTCTTGCGCACCGCTGCCAGTATGTGGCAACTGCTGCTGACATTGATTACTTTAATGACTCAAAAGGCACCAACATCGGCTCGACCATGGCTGCCATCGAAGGGCTGGGCGCGGTCTATGCACCAAAAGATGGGAAGCTGTTGTTGATTTTGGGTGGACAGGGTAAAGGCCAGCAATTTGGCGAGCTGACCCCTTTTATCAACCAATATGTGAGTCAAGTGCTGTTTATCGGTGAGGACGCCCAGCAGATTGAGCAGCATCTACGGGCAGCCAACATAAGCGATGACGTTGCCTTACATCAGTGTCAGACGTTAGAAAACGCTTTTGCGACTATTCAACAAGTGACAGCAAGCAGCCTATCACAAGTGCAGGCTGTGCTCCTGTCACCCGCTTGTGCCAGCTTTGACCAATACAGTGGCTATGCTGATCGCGGTGACCATTTCAGTCAGCTGGTTGATCAATTGAGTCTGCCCAGTCAAGCAGTCTAATGATCGATTAAATGCGTTGGTGTGGCAGGCAGGTCAGTAGTCCTTGGGTGAGGGTGAATATAGGCGGGCATTTTATTTATAAATGATTGTTTTGCTTATAAATTACTGCTACTGTCCATAATAACTGGTCAAACAAGCCGGCTGCTATGCTCTTTACTTGATTGTCTGTTCAGTCGTCATATGTATATGGGTAGCTGAGCATTTGATAATACTTACTTTATATTTTTTAAACGGTGGCGTTTAATAGACGCCGTGTTTTTCGTTCGTTAGTGTATATAAAATTATGGCGCTCTCTTCTTTTTTTCGTTCCTCGTCGCAGCCCAAGCAAGCCTCTGGTTCAGACGGTATACTTTCTATGCCGTCAGCTCGCGCAATTTTACTATCGAGTGTCGGCTGTATGCTGGTACTCAGTTTATTGATGGTGGCTTCTGCGTCTATTCCTTTTGCCCTCAGCCGCGGTATGACAGAGCTATACTTTTTCAATAACCAGCTGCTGTACATGATGATTGGTCTTATTATCGCCGCCATCCCTTATTATGGTGTGTCGTTGCGAACGTTATATAAGACCGAAACCCAGTTTATTTTATTGGGTATTACCGGCATATTGCTCGTAGCAACGCTGTTTAGTACGCCTATTAATGGTTCTAAGCGTTGGTTGAACTTAGGACTGTTTAATTTTCAGGTAGCAGAACTGGCCAAATTAGTCATGATTGTCTTCGTGTCTGATTTTGTGGTGCGCCGCTCTTTTGAGGTGCGTAATGGCTTAGATGGTTTCTTACGAATTATGCTGGTGGTGGCGCTAATAACCATCCTACTGTTATCGCAACCAGATTTTGGCTCTTTTGTCGTTATTTTGGGTACCATTTTTGCGATTTTTTACATCGCTGGTGCCCCTTACAAGCATTTCTTAGCCTTAGGTGCAGCCGCTATTGGTGGGGCTGTCTTAATGGTGACGACGGCGCAGTACCGATTGGTGCGTGTGATGTCATTTATGGATCCGTTTGACGATGTGCAAGATACGGATTATCAACTAGCCCGCAGCTTGATCGCCTTTGGTCGCGGACAGTTTACGGGTGTGGGCTACGGTGAGAGCGTGCAAAAACTGTCGCATCTACCAGAAGCTCATACCGACTTTTTATTGGCGATTACGGGTGAAGAGCTGGGTTTTGTTGGCGTGACGATGGTGTTGGTGCTCGAAGCGCTGATTATCGGTAGTGCGATGCGTATCAGTTACAATGCGCTAAAGCGTCGGCAGATGCGTATGAGCTACACCGCCTTTGGTATTGGTGTGGTGTTTATCGCGCAGACGATTATTAACGCCGCGATGAATATGGGCGCGATTCCAACGAAAGGTTTGACCATGCCGTTCTTTAGCTACGGCGGTTCTTCAATGTTGATCAGTCTAGTCATGGTAGCGCTATTGCTAAAAATCTACAAAGAAAGTCCTGAGATCGAAAAAAGCCAGTGCCGATATTATTAATAGATTTTAGGTTCTTAACAGATTTATTGATAACGTCTGCCCTCATTTAAACAAAAAGCGTCGCTACTGGTGGCGCTTTTTGCTTTTTGATGAGATTCAATGAGGCGCGTTCAGTTGTTGCTTACCTTGTAGTGGTGTGTTGTCCCATTGAGCAATCGCTTGCTTGAGCATATTGGTGGGGGTATCTTGATCGACGGCGGGTTGTTGTAAGAGTTGTAAAGCAGTAGCGATGAGCTGGCTTGGATCCCGCGTGTCAATCGGCTGAGCGAGATTCTGTTTAGAAAGCTTTTGTCCATCAGGATGACATATTAATGGCAAGTGATACCAATGATCGATAGGTGGCAGATGAACCGCCCGCATGATACTGATTTGCGCTGTGGTCATAGGTAGGATATCCAGACCGCGCATGACATGGGTGACTTGCTGCAGACCGTCATCGAGGCTGGCGGCCAAAATATAGTTGATCATACCATCTTGGCGGCGCGCCACCATATCACCTAACGTTTGCTGAGGGTTATCCCATTGTATCCCTTGGATACCGTCGTTAAAGCCAATTCTATAGTCTGGCAGCTGTATGCGTAGTTTATGCTCTTGTCTATTAAGGCCAGCTTTGATACAGCAGCGCGGATAACGCTTCCTATTAGGTGAGCCTTGGCTGGTATCATTGACAAGCCCGTTTTGTTCTTCTTGCGCCCAATACTGCTCCAAATCTTTGCGTGAGCACTGGCAACCATAAGTCAGTGGGCGTAGGGCTGACGACAAGTAGTCATTGTAGATATCAATACGCTCAGATTGATAAATGATATCACCGTCCCAGTGTAAGCCCAGTGTCTCTAAATCGATCAGAATCTGCTCAGTAAACTGTCGATCACAGCGTTCTGTATCGGTATCTTCGATACGTAGCAGCCACTGTCCATTTAGTGACTTTATGTGGCAAAAACTGGCAAGGGCAGTGGTTAGTGAACCAAGGTGCAACTCTCCAGTGGGTGAGGGTGCAAAGCGGCCAATAGGCTGTGGTGCGAGGGCTTGATTGTGCATAAGGATCTGGCTAGTTTTTAAAGTAGCGGATTATCAGTAAAAGTGATGGATAGAATAATAAAGATACATGTAAAAAGATATTGCTTAAATAAGCTTGTTTTGTGAGTCGGCGCAGTCTCAAAAGGTATGATTGGTTGGGTCAGCTTTACTTGCTGTACTGTGAGTTTGTGACATGGAATGGGTCATTAGCCAAAAAACGCCTCAAACAAAACGCGACGAGCGACCAATCGTGTGGCCGCTCGTGCTGGTACTTATATTTTGGTAATTACGTCAATGACAGATCGTTTACGCCCCTTGGTTTTGACGCTCTTTAATCTCAGACAATGTTTTACAGTCAATACATTGAGTGGCTGTGGGACGCGCTTCTAAACGGCGCAGACCAATCTCCACACCGCAGGTTTCACAAAAACCATAGTCATCGTTTTCGATTTCCACCATAGATTTATCGATTTTGCGAATGAGTTTACGTTCACGGTCACGTGTACGCAAAGCCAACGCAAATTCTTCTTCTTGAGTGGCACGATCGTTGATGTCCGGCATAGCGCTTGACTCATCTTGGATGTAGTTCTTAGTACGATCCGCTTCGCCAATCAACTGGCTTTTCCAGTCTAATAAAATAGCCTTAAAATGCTCTAGCTGGGCATCAGACATATACTCTTCGTCTGGGGCTGGCACATAAGGCGTAAACTTAACTTCACTTGGATTTGGGGTCAGGGTGCTCATATGGGTATCCTACTTTTTCAAATTAATTCAATAAAACGACGTATCAAAAGATAAGACGTTATTAATGTACAAACGCTATCATTTATTCCTTTATCAAACGTTTTACTACGTGGTGATACAAGTAACACAGCTGATCTAATAGTACGTTATTTTGGTATGCTCACATCGACATGCAATAGTCAGGTATATTGTTATAGATATTTTTAATGAAATGGCATTGTCTAAAGACTACGACCAATCACTGACTATGAAGATTTAGCTTGGGGTCGACGTAGCCATCCTAGCTATTATCATTCGGCCTATATCAAATATTAGACAGTCCTCGTTGCATTTTACAAGTTGTATCATTGTTTCTAATAATAATGAAGTTATTTTTTACGTTGAAGTCAGATTTTCTATTAACAGCCCTTGTATATCCGGTTAAGTAATAGCCCTTAAAAGCATAAGCTATAAGGGCTGGCACTATTATTGATGCCATTAAATCTGGCCATCAAGTATCCAGTCTTTCAACCCAGCTTGCAACCTTTCCATTGTTGGCTAATTGCAACCAGCGGTAACCAGGTCGTCCGCCTTTATCATGGGCAAAATCATCCTCATAGGGCATGAACTGATAGCAGGTAGACGGTGTGCTATAAACGGTGACACCTTGACGCTGGCGGACCTGCTCTTGGTGAGTATGTCCACTGATAATCACTTGTAGATGCTCAAACGGGGCCATATGCTGCCAAAAACTTTCGGTGTTTTTTGCCATATGGGTGTCAATCCAATTCGAATCTACGGGAATGAGGTGATGGTGTAAAGCAATTAGCGCAGGTTTATGACAGGTACTAAGCCTATTACATAACCAGTCAATATCAGCGGAGGTGACTTCGCCCGCCACTTCACCAGTGACGGAGGAGTCCAGTAATAGCAGCTGCCAGTGCTCCGCCTCAATGACATGCCGGCTAAGCAGACGTGAATCCGCAGGTCGGGCAACCAGCTCACGTTGAAAGAAAGGCAGATCTTTCCCGTTCTCATCAGTCACGTCGTGATTGCCAGCAATACAAGCAAAAGGAATGTGGGTCGCCTGCAAGACTTGAAAGATATAATCATAAATAGTGGACTCTACCTGATTGACTAAATCACCAGTCACGATGATCAAATCGCAGCGCATATCTTCACTCAGTGCTTGCTGTAGTACTTTCTCAAAGCTACGCTGACAACTGGCCGCCTCGTCACAATGACTGTGACTATCAGTACTGGCAGCGACAGGCGTGGATAAATGTAAATCACTGAGCTGTAAAACATTTATTTGATCATCTGGCGTGCTGATTTTATTGACAGGATAGCTTAGCATTGGGTCAGTCCCTCATCGAAACAAAACAATTGATGTTGCTAGAATGAATAGGCATAAACGGGCTATTAGCAGTTTTTTCACCGCTCACTACTGCTATGAGTGTGAAGATTAACTCACACCATGATGATAGTAGCTAATCAGCACCAACCGTATTAGGGCAAGTTTACCTCATTAAGCAAATGAAAGCTCTAGTAATATTAATGAAATAAAGTTGGATAAGACAGTTAAGGAAAACAGTTAAGCAGCATGGGCTGTGACACGATTAATGGCGAGTTGACCAAAACTTTGCTGCGATAATTTTTGAAAAAATCAGCGCCATAAAAAATAAAATTGCTAATATCAATACGATAGACAGCCCAGTCTGGATATCCAGCCAGATGCTGCCCCACACCCCCAAGGTCACGCCAAGTTGGGCGATAAGTAACGACACAATGACCATTTGTTTTGGCGATTTTGACCATAACCGAGCCGTTAGCGCTGGCAACACCAATAAACCACTGATTAATAAACTCCCAACAGCTTGCAGGGCAATCGCACAAAATCCTGCCAACAGTCCCATAAAAAACAGGCGCTGGCGTGTGGGGTTAACACCCTGTATGCGTGCCAATGCTTCATGAGTGGCAAGTTTGATTTGCGCAGGCCATATATAAATGAGTAGACACAAGCCAACCAGTACGCTACCAGCGATTAAGGGCAAGTCGGCCCAGTCAAGCTCCAGTAAGTTACCAAATAAAAACCCCAAAACATTGGCTTGCTGGTCGGTCAGCTGAGTTAAGGTTAATAACCCTAAACACAACAATGACACGGCAACGACTGCCAATACTGCATCAGCTGGCAGGCGCTCATCATCAATGAACACCAGTCCCAACACGACCACCGCGCTGACTAACGCAATACCAATACCCATCGGCAATTGCCACAGTACAGCCAATGCAACACCCAGTAAGGTGCCATGTGCTAATGCATCGGCAAAAAATGCCATGCGCCGCCACAGAACCAAACATCCTAAGGGAGCAGACAATAGCGCTAAAATGCTGCCAGCGATCCAAGCGGGGGCAATGATGGCTAACCAAGCAGTCATAATAAATATCCGTAAAGTTGCTGATAAAGGCTAAAAGCGATATTTGTATTTAATACATTTAGCGTTAGAGGTTTGAGGTACATTATTACCCTTAAAGCTCGCTTGGGGCATGATGCTCGCACGCATGAGGCTGATGCACATATGGCTGCTCATAATGGTGACCAAATAGCTTCTGGAACTCCGTGCTAATCGCAAGCTCACTTGGCCGCCCTTCACAACAAATATGCTTATTAAGGCAGATCACGCGGCGACTGCCGCGCATTACCCAATGTAAGTCATGCGACACCACCAGCATGGCACAGCGCAAAAAGTCTGGCAGCTCATCAATGAATTGATACAACCAAACTTCAGTATCAGGATCAAGACCTTGCATTGGCTCATCTAAAATTAATAAATTGGGTTTATCTAATAACGCGCGGGCCAGCAATACCCGCTGGGTCTCACCACCGGATAGATGTAGCATTTGCCGCGACAGCAAGTGGGTCAAGGACAGATTATCAAAGATAAACTGCCGCTGTTTGGCTGTTAAACGTTTCTTATTTGCTTGACCCAATAAATCGCTTACGCGTAACGGTAATATCGGTGGTATGGCAAAGCGCTGCGGTACATAGCCAAGTTGTAACGGCTCATGCGCTTTGATACTACCTTTAGTTGGTTCAACCAGACCTAAAATGAGTTTGACCAATGTCGATTTACCAGCGCCATTGGGCCCAATAAGACTGACAGTCTCATTCACAGCAATATCGATATCAATATGTGAGAGTAAGCGCTGCTGTCCAATGTGATAGCTTACATTATGTAAACTTAACAGTGGCCTCTTAATATCGGTACTGGCGGCTGATGGTTGGTTTGAGGGTGATTTAGAAGCATTCATAAGGTCACAGCGACTTAAAGGAATAATAAGAAATAGAGAGCATCAATCGTCATACCGTTTGGTCTGACTGACATGCCTGACACAAACCGCTCAGTTCAATGACACTACGCGCCACCACAAAACCAACATCTTGCTCTGCAAAGCTCATCATCTCTTGCACGGGCACACTGCTACATTCTTGTACTTGCTGACACCGCTCACAGATTAAAAAAGCTGCCGTATGCTGTGCTCGTGGATGACAGCAGGGCACGTACGCGTTGATAGATGTCAGCTGATGAATCAAACCTTCTGCCAGCAAAAACTCCAAACTGCGATACACCGTTGGCGGTGCGACGTTTTTTGCATCATTTTTTGACGCTTTTATGTCCTCATCTTTAGCGGACAAGCGGGCTTGTTGCAACTGAGTGATCAAATCATACGCGCCCACAGGCTTAGTCGCTTGCAGGACAAGCGCATATATTTGTTGGCGTAGTGGGGTAAAACGGACGCCGCGCGCCCGACACTGCTCCTTTGCCGCTGCGACTCGATCCGTCACCTCTTGCGTTGAAAAGTGCTGAACATTATGCAGATGCTCACAGGTAGATGAAGTGACAGACATGGCGCAAGCTCCTAGTATTGACATAATAACGCCAGACAGTATAAGCGAAGGGCAAAAAAATAAGCGATAAAATAACACAGTGCGCTATTAATGTTATAGTATAACATATTAACAATAAAAATAATCTCACTGTTGTTTTCTCAATCCATGCTCAATCGTCTTTGCGCCCGTGCGTCACACTGACTTGTATTGTCATACCTGTTTAATAGGAATATCATCACATGACTGCTTATCATACTCTCAATAGGCCAGCTGTCTCGCCGCATTCATACCCTGAAAAACCCAGCCAACCGACGTTTTTTGATCATGTGCGAACCTGTCTTAAGCGTTCAAAAGGTTTGATGACAGGTATAGTGCTAACGCTTAGCGCTTTTGGCTCTCTACAGGTACAGGCCGCAACGGTCAGTGTGAGCAACCATCCGATGTTTTTACTCAGCCAAGCGGTGACTGAGGGCACGCCTTCTGCCAATCAAATTTTACAAGCTGGCAACGTGGGCCATCATGGTAGTATCAGTCCCAGTGACATGAAAGCCATTAAAGACAGCAAATTTGTGGTCTGGTTTGGTCCGTCACTAGAAAGCAGCTTGACTGGCAGCTTAGAGAGTGCGCCCAACGCCATTGCTTTATTTGACTTTGATGCTTTTAATCGCCACCCGCTGCGTGATGTGACAGGCGCGCCAATTAAAGGTACCCTCGACCCGCACATTTGGCTGGATCCTGAAAACGCCAAAGCCATCACTCGGGCATTGGCGGTCATTCATAGTCACGCCAATCCAGAATACAAAGCGACTTATCAGGCCAATGCCAAAAAGTTTGCTCAGCGTATGGACCAAGCGGTAGCAAAGGTACAAAAGATCACCCAGAAAAAACGCCCTTACTGGGCCTATCATGATGCGTACCAATATATTGAAAATGCAGCACAAATACAGCTGGCAGGCAGTGTAAGTACAGATCACCACTTGTCTCCCAAAGCCAGCCAGTTACGCTGGCTGAATGAACATCGTCCCACCAAACAGATGTGTTTGGTCAGCCAAAGCCCACCTGCAAAAGGGCTACTGGCTAAAATCCAACCCGCAAAAACCACCATACAGGCTGAGGACATGAGCGCTAGCAAAGATTTTGTTAGTGGTTGGCAGACGATGGCGCAGCAAATCTCTCAATGTATATTGTAGATAAGCTGTTTAAAAGTCATTGGCTCAAAGTCCCTGGGCTACCGTGACACCGTTAGACTTTAGACCTTGTGTGATTGACCAATAGGCAGGCTCATCATACATAGTTTAGCTAGATGACTGATAAAAGGCATATTTTGCTTGCTTAACAGTCTCATGCTCCCTATAATAAAGAGCGTTTTATTTTGGTTAACAGGTAATACCTATAGAAATGAGCCATTCACGGATAAAAGTGTCATAAGCATGCTAGATTATCCCAAAGTTGTAAGGCTGTAGGAATACCGATGACCAAGCCTGCCAAACGCACGCAAAAAGATAAAATTGGTGTCTATATTAAGCGCCAAGCGTGGATATTGTTCATTCTTATTATCCTTGTTTGGATCATAGATACGGTTTGGCTACGTAGTGAGCTCGTTGTAGCAAAGAGTGCCGCGATCGGTGCGCTACTCAGTTTTACTACCCAAGCAGTATTTGCTTTTTTTATCTTTTGGTATACCGGATATCGCGCGCGCCAACATATTGTTAGCCAGCTTTATCGGGGTCAGATGGCCAAATGGCTGTTGACTGTGTTTGGTTTTGCACTAATTTTTATTACCGTACAACCCCTATCTGCGCCAGCGC